>Ga0105359_10001218_pt1 | contig 21612 bp, 21 predicted proteins | sample GOMGulsemesocosm_6_FD_83659 | JGI IMG/M metagenome (GOLD analysis project Ga0105359, IMG submission 83659) | Methane-oxidizing microbial communities from mesocosms in the Gulf of Mexico - GOM8C Gulf of Mexico | ecosystem: Environmental > Aquatic > Marine > Cold seeps | place: Gulf of Mexico...
GCCGTTTGGTCACGGCTGCACGAAAAGGAGGTTGTGAGGACAAACAAGGAAACTGGCGATAAGCAAACAGAGTACAAGCTGGTGGCTAAACAACTACCGCACTTCAAAATCAAGCTCAATGAATTGAGCCTTGCGCTTTTCTACGAAAATGGACTGGAACCACCCAAGGGGCTTGTTGATAAAAATCGGCGCGATCCCAATAACTACGATCTGAATATCTGGCAACAGGCCAAGCGCCTGAAAGAAGACCCCCGCGACCTGAAACAGATTATCCGCACGGCACTGGAGAATTCCGACAGCCGGGGCGATTTAGAAAAGAAACTCAAAGATCACGGGCTATATTTGGCGCAGGGTGACAAGCGTAATTTTTTGGTTGTCCATAATAGCGGAGAACCGATGTCGATGACCCGCTATTCCGGTATGAAGGGTAAAGCGATTGTAGAGCGGATCGGTGAAGCCAAAAGCCTGCCGACCCTTGCGCAGGTACAAAACCAGATCAGGCAACAGCAATCGCAGAGTATCAAGAAACGGCTTGATGACTTGAAGGCAAGACAGCAGGTAGAAACTCGTCCGCTGCTTATTGAAAAGAAAGCTATGACCCATAATCACCGGGACGAGCGAGCCAATTTAAAAGCCTTTCAGAAGGAACGCTGGCGCGGAGAAGCCCTTGCCCGTGCCAACAGGCTGCGCAAGGGAATAGTAGGACTATGGGATCGTGTCTCGGGCAGGCGCGGGCGTGTATCGGGGAAGAACGCGGAAGAAATCGAAAATAACCGTCAGCGTGATCGTAATGAACGCCATGAAGTTGTTTCCCGCCAGCTAAAGGAAAGGCAAGAACTACAGCAACGTATGAATAAACTTAACGATGCTCATGAGAAAGAACGTAAATTACTGGTCAGGGAGCTGGGGCATTCTGTCCAGATTAAAAACAAGGCCCTGACCAATGCATTTAACGATCAGGTGCAGGGCAGGGGACAAGACAAACAGCGCGGCAAGTTACGGGATGACTTCAATGATTCTGCCACGCAAGGGGAAAAGGATAAGCTATCAGTTTCTTTCAATGAACAAGCCGATACAGGCCGTAAGGATAAAAAGGAAGACGAGCTAAAAAAGGGAGAAGGTCGTGATCGCAAACGTGATCATTAACCTTTTGTTTCCACTTTGCTGCCCATAATGGAATTATGGAAACAACTACAGGTGGTAATGATGGGTGACAAGACACGTAAAGATAAATCAGTTCCGCTTCCGGTCTTCAAAGCCTTCGTGCCCGACCCGGAAGATGAAACGAAGCTCCTTCCGATAGGGATAACCAAACCTTTCAAATCTGGGAAGGGTTTTCGATTATGTGGTGGTGATAACCCTTGTATTCGACAATTGGCCTATGAGAATATCCATAACATTGTTTTTTTGATTGAAAAGTCTTCTTGAAGGTTTGTTTCTCAGAGCTGGCAGAATCCGTTAGCTATACATAGGCTGTTGCTAAGGAAAAGTTGTATCGTATGCCTCCACGTATTTCCCTCCACCCAAGACTTAATTTTGCAAAATTACTTAATGAAATACAGCCAACGGCTGGCGAGTTAAAAAAAGCTCAATCGTATGCCTTGAGTTGTCGGAAGCGTTTAAATCAATCTTTTGATCTGAAAGCTTTCAAAATGATAGGGAGCCATGCAAGAAAAGATGCAATTCGCCATTATTCCGATCTAGATTTTATGGTCGTTCTAGCAACGAATGAGAGGAAATGGGGTGAGCGTAACATCACTTCAACTACGTTGACTCAAAGAGTAGCCCAAGACTTGGATAGCCGTTACGTTTCTACAGATGTTCGAAGAGATAAACAGGCCATTGTAGTAAGTTTTGGTGGTGGGCAGAACTCCATGGATGTTGTTCCTGCTGTTTTTTATGGTTTCAATAAAGAGCATAAAAAACCTGTTTACCATATCCCAGATGGCTATGGAGAATGGCTAGAAACAAGCCCTGATGCCCATAATTCATATATTTTAAGAGCGAGCTCTCGTTCGAGGGGTAAGCTTGCGAAAGTATCCCAATTGGTCAGGTATTGGAAAAACTGCCGGGCCAAAGCTATTCCAATCAGCTCATTTTACATTAGCCTTCTTCTAGCAAATTCAAATATATGCACAGGAGCTAAATCATACCCTGAGATAATCCATGAGTTTTTCAAGCTAATGAAGCAAAGGGAGTGCAGAGGTATTAGAGACCCAGTGGGTATAGCTGGAAATATCTATGCTGTTCAAACCCAGGCTCAAGGCAAGTCTCTAATAAATGCTATTGATAAAGCTTATCAACATTCAGCCAAAGCTCTTCAAGCTGAAAATGCAAAAGACTTTAGTTCTGCGAATCAGCAATGGAACTTGGTATTTAACAGGAATTTTATCTAATACGGGCAACCGAACAGTGGAAAATGACATTGTAAGTAAGCAAGCACAAGAAGATTCCGTTGATCTTGCGTGTACATTTCGACAAGCGTACAAAAATGCCAAGTTCTGGAAAGTTGCATTGTGGGGCGGCTCATTTTTTTTGGCAATTATTCAGATTTTTGTTGCCACGAAACCAGAGTACCTAATTGAATACCTGCCCTCTGATTTGACAGTCGTTATTGTAGGACTTTCGATCCTATTAATGCTTCTGAGTGTTTTTGGGCAACGCATGAAAATGAGTAAAGCTCAAAATCTCGGTAATGCTGCTCAACAGGCACATGATTATGAGGTTTTAAATTTGGGTGTTAGGCCAAGCATGCTTCTTCTTCCTCGCTCCCTCACCAAGAGGTATGCAAAGGCGTATAAGGCTAGCCATCCCGCGGACATCGATAATCTAAAGAGTTGGTGGCCCAAAGGCATAGGAGAGTTGCCTTGGGCGGCTGGAGTTGCCATTTGCCAGTTTTCAGCCTTTCGCTGGGAAGCAGAATTAAGAGGGGCTTACTTGAAATTGTTATGTGGTATATTAATTAGCACATTGTTGGCGATGCTGATAGTTGCCCACGAATATTCATATACCGTCGGTGAAATTATTATAAACCTGTTTACCCCATCATTGGCTTTTGCTGCGTTATTGCTAGATGAGCTTCTCGTTAGTTACCAGTTCCATAGAGCCACAGTTAAAGCTGCGGAAAATGCTGAAAATGTATGGGGTAACTTACTCGAAACGAAGTTAAACGATCCTGTTTCTGTGGCAACCTTTGAATCGGCGCAGTCTGCATGGCAGACATATAGGAGCACTTCAACCCCCATTTTTGACTGGTTATATTGGCTGGCAAGAAAAAATATGGAAGAAAATATGCTGGTAGACGCAGATTATTTAGTAAGCCAGTACAAGTTAAAACATTCGAGGTGTTAGAGCTAACCCTTTAGTGAAAGGGCTAGGGCATCCACGAAACCCGACTAAACATGACATCGGGATAATCAATCGCTTCGATCACGGCTTTACGTAACTCCAGTTGGCTGCGATCTGTTCCGTAGCGAGCCGTTTCCAGTTTTTCTCTGTCATGGCCCATGACCAGACCAATATCCGGCTCACGTATGTATTCGCCATTGGCCAGCTTTTTGCCGCGTAGATTATCAATCACCGTATGGCGAAAGCTGTGAAAACTTTTGCTCCAGCGTTCGCCAACCTCGTTGGTGCCTTTACCGTCTACGCCGCGCCGCTCAATATAACCCCGTACAAAGGTTCCATTTTTGCGTTTATCCAGCCGCGAAAACCAGTTGGACACGCTTTTGGCTAAGCGTCCCTGTTTGTCGCGTGTGAGCTTGAACAGGCTGCTGTCTTTTGTGTCGGTTTGGCGTTCTGTCACATAGTCCAGAAAGCCGATATGAATTAAGGTGGAGTGGATAGGAATAGGGCGCACGGAGTTGTGGTTTTTGGTGCGCTTTTTTATGCCGTCTGCGGCTGCGCCTTTATTGTCGATCATGGCATAGACAATACCCGTCTCCGGGCAAGTGCAAATATCGCTGGTTTGTAGCTGTCCCAGCTCTTCGAGTCGTGCCCCTGAAAAAGCTGCCAGTAGTGGAAACCAGAACTTGCTGGCCTTATCCACGCCCGCTTTGTGAATACCAAAATCAATCCCATAGTCTTTGCCGGGGAAGATTTTCTGCAAATCCTCGGTAGTAAAGGACAGCCGTTCGACGGCCTTGGTCTGCTTGGTGTTGGGTAGCTCAATGTGAAGCGCCATTTGGCTGGCAATAAAACCATTGCTATAGGCAAATTCCAGTAGCCCTTTCAATTGTCCCAAATAATCAGCGCGGGTTTTAGCCGAGATGGGGCGAAAACGGGTGCTGCCGTTTTGAGCCATCTTTACGGCATGATCGACCGATAGGCTCTTTTTCGAAAGATTGGCGGGCAGATAGGTGATCCAGTTCTGGATGTCGCCGAGTTCCTTGAGCGTCAGGGTATGTATTTGGCGTTGGCCAAAATGGGCTTGCCAGAAAAGCAGTCTGTCCTTGTAATTGAGTAGAGTGCTTGGTGCAAGCTGTTTGCCTTTGCGTCCTTGCGTGAACAGTTTGTCAAGATACAGGCTAACGGCTTCATGGAAGGGGGTGGGTGTTTCAGGCTGGTTGGCCGGACTGGAGAACTCGGCATGGCCGATTTTCATCAGCCGGGCGAGGATTTCAGGGTTGTCTTTGTACCTCTCAAGGATGGCGGCGGCGTTAGCGTGTAGTTCGAGTGCCAGCTCCTTTTCCTTTTCCGGGTCATCCAGATCAATGACGTGCTTGTTGCCCAGCGCATCAAAGGTTTCAAGGTAATAGGCCATAGTGGATGGAAGTCGTCCCTGTTGATCGTCCTGCGATAGCCATTCAATAAACGCGCGGGTTTGTTTGAAGGGCCCCTTGAGCGCGGACTGGTGTTGCAAGCGCTCAAATCCTGCCTGACATTGTACCCAAAATTGCAGGGAGCGTCTTTTGGCGTGATTTTTGTTGGACGTATCTAGGGAGTGGCGCAGTTCGCGCTTGCCGGAAAAATAAAGGCGTAGGGATTGCGGGATAATGACCCGCCCGTACCACGTATTGTTGTGGCGATTACGGATTAGGAATTGGCTCTGAGCCATGATGCACCTCGCAGCAGTGTATCACCCAAGTGACCTACCTAGGGGTTACAATGTTCTGCGAGGAAAGAAAAAGCCTTACGAATTAAGACCTTAACAAATATGTGGTACCGGTGGGCGGAGTCGAACCGCCACGCCTTTCGGCAACGGATTTTGAATCCGTCGTGTATACCAATTTCACCACACCGGCACATCTTCAAATAATCTTCGTATGGTCAACGTGGGAAATATTGTTGAGCGCGAGTTACGAAGGCGGGTCATTATAGCTAATTGCTTTAGCAGGTCAATTCATTGAAGCGATTAATTCACATCTTGTGAAATCGGCAAAAATCCTCTTATGTGTCTGTTTTGCAAGATTTAATCGGCTTTTTCGGTGGTACTTTGTGCTGATTTTCGCTAACCTTGCCGCCAATTTTTATCCCTCTTGAGTTGGCTTGAGCCCTGCGATGCAGTTAAGCGATTTTCATTATGAACTACCCAAAGAGCTGATTGCGCTTTATCCACAGGATGAGCGCAGTGCCAGCCGTATGCTATGTCTGGACCGTGAAACGGGCGAAACGACGCACAGAACCTTTTCCGATTTGCCTCAGTTGTTGGGGGCTGATGACCTGATTGTTTTTAACAATACCAAGGTGATTCCTGCGCGACTGCACGGCCACAAGGCTTCCGGTGGTAAGGTGGAGGTACTGATTGAGCGTATTACCGATAGCCATAATGCGATTTGTCAGATTCGTGCCAGCAAGTCGCCCAAGCAGGGTACTCAAATCAGTATTGCCGAAGGTGTGTGGTTGGAAGTAACTGGCCGGGAAGATAGCTTCTTTTTGATTAGCTCCGGCGATAAACCGTTATTGGCTTTACTGGATGCGCACGGACATATGCCGTTGCCGCCTTATATTGAGCGCGATGACGAAAGCTTTGATCGAGAGCGTTATCAAACTTTGTTTGCGGAACGCCCTGGAGCGGTTGCGGCGCCAACAGCGGGGCTACATTTTGATGAAGGTCTGTTGCAGGAAATTCGAGATAAGGGCATTGCGGTTGGCTATGTAACTTTACATGTGGGGGCGGGTACTTATCAGCCGGTGCGTGTTGATGATATTCAAGATCATAAGATGCACAGTGAATATCTGGAAGTGGATGAGCTGGTGTGCGAGCAAATCCGTGCTTGTAGGGATCGTGGCGGAAAAGTCATTGCCGTGGGTACGACATGCGTTCGTAGTCTGGAAACAGCGGCCATGAAGGCGCGGGAGCGGGGTCTTGAGATGGCGCCCTATGCCGGCGATACCGATATTTTTATTTATCCGGGAAAAGCCTTTCACTGTGTGGATGCCATGGTGACGAACTTCCATTTGCCGGAATCGACCTTGTTGATGCTGGTGTCGGCTTTTACATCACGCGAAATTATTATGGATGCTTACGCAGAGGCAATCAAAGAACGTTACCGTTTTTTCAGTTACGGCGATGCAATGTTTATCAGTGCGGGTTTGTCTGCATTGAATAGGAATTAGATAGGAATGACTGTGGAATATATGAAGTTTGACGTGTCGCACAATGATGGTGTAGCACGCCGTGGTGAATTGACATTTGCCCGTGGTACGGTGCAAACACCGGCATTTATGCCCGTGGGTACGTACGGTACTGTAAAAGGTATGTTGCCGCGTGATATTGAAGAAATTGGTGCTGATATTATTCTTGGTAACACGTTTCATCTGATGTTGCGTCCTGGCCATAAAACGATCAAGGAGCTGGGTGGGCTGCACAAGTTCAATGGCTGGAGTAAGCCAATTCTGACGGACTCCGGCGGATTTCAGGTATTTAGTCTCGGCAAAATGCGCAAAATCAGTGAGCGTGGTGTGGTGTTTAGTTCTCCCGTTAATGGAGACAAGGTTGAGCTAACGCCGGAGAGTGCCATGGAGGTGCAGGCGGATCTGGGCTCAGATATCGTTATGCAGTTTGATGAATGCACGCCTTATCCTGCGACTCGTGAAGAGGCGCGGACCTCCATGGAACTGTCGCTGCGTTGGGCCAAGCGTAGTAAAGATGCGCATCATAGCCTGCGTGAAAATCCTGCTGCCTTATTTGGTATCGTACAGGGTGGCATGTACGGTGACCTGCGGCGTGAATCACTGTCGGGTTTGCTGGAAATTGGTTTTGACGGTTACGCTCTCGGTGGTTTGTCCGTAGGCGAACCAAAAGATGAAATGATGGCGACGCTGGATGAAATTGTCGAGCACATGCCGGATGACAAGCCTCGCTATTTGATGGGGGTGGGCACACCAGAGGATCTGGTTGAAGCCGTGCAGCGTGGTGTTGATATGTTTGATTGCGTGATGCCAACGAGAAATGCGCGTAACGGTCATCTTTTTGTCAGCACAGGGGTTTTAAAAATCCGGAATGCCACCAATAAGAAGCATGACGGTCCTGTGGATGAAGAGTGTGATTGTTATACCTGCAAAAACTTCAGTCGTGCCTATTTGCACCACCTGGATAAATGTAAGGAAATCCTCTTTTCACAACTAGCGACAATCCACAATTTACGTTACTACCAAAATCTGATGAAGGGTTTGCGAACCGCTATAGAACAGGGTAGATTGACCGACTTTGTCGAGCGCTTCTACTCACAGCGAAATAGCCAGCGCCCCTAATTAATACGTTTTATTTTACGGAGTTTATTATGAGTTTTTTCATTTCTGAAGCCGTTGCTCAAGACGGTGCTGCCGCTGCCGCCGGTGGTAGTTTTGAGCCGTTCATTATGCTGGCTATTTTTGCCGCTGTTTTTTACTTTCTGATCTGGCGTCCACAGAGCAAACGCAATAAAGAGCACAAAGGTTTACTTGAAAACCTGGGTAAAGGTGACGAAGTGAGCACCAGCGGTGGTTTGATTGGCAAAATCACTAAAGTTGAAGAAGGCTTTGTAGTGATGGAAGTGGCGAACAACATCGAACTGACTGTACAAAAACAGGCTGTTTTGAATGTGCTGCCAAAGGGCACGTTGAAGTCTATGTAAGTTGAAGGGTTGTGAGTTTTCACAACCCTTTTTTGTATACCGTTGATTAAATTTAGCTTTCTATCTTTAAGAAGGGAACAGGCGAGTCAATGTTGAACCAATACCCGCTATGGAAATACCTGCTGATACTGACTGTGTTGGTATTGGGTGGCATTTATGCCGCACCAAATTTATACCCGGATGATCCGGCCATTCAGTTGTCGGGCTCAAGCTCCTCAACGCCGGTGGATGCCGCGGTTATCAAGCATGTTAGCAGAGCCCTGAAGAAAGAAGGTGTTGAGTTTCAGGCGCCGGAAATTAATGAACGCAATGCGCTGATCCGTTTTAATAACAACGAAGATCAATTGCGTGGCAAGGCGGTTGTTACTCAGGCGCTGGGTGATGATTACCTGGTTGCACTGAATTTGGCGCCTACTACGCCGGACTGGTTGTTGAGCATGGCGGCAACGCCGATGAAGCTGGGTCTTGATTTACGCGGTGGTGTGCACTTCCTGCTGGAAGTGGATATGGCCGAGGCTGTCAAGCAGCGCATGGCTGTTTACGTTAGCGAAATCCGTAACAAGCTGCGTGAAGAAAAGCTGCGCTACCGAAATATCAGCAAACAAGAAGACGGCAGTCTGCGTATCAAGTTTGCTAAACAGGATGTGCGTGATGAGGCGATGTCTCAGTTGCGAAAAGACTATCGCGAGTTTTTGATTGCTGATTCTGATGAGGGCGGCGTTTTTTATCTGGCGTTATCGCTTGATGAAAGCACCGTGCGTGAAATCGAAGATTATGCGATCAAGCAAAACCTGACCACACTACGTAATCGTGTCAACGAGCTAGGTGTGGCTGAACCGTTGGTTCAGCGTCAGGGTCGTAATCGTATCGTAGTGGAGCTGCCGGGTATTCAGGATACCGCGCTGGCTAAACGTATTATTGGCGCCACGGCTAATCTTGAATTCCGTTTGGAGGCGGCCAACGATGAGCTGTCCAGCCGAACTGAAGTATTTACCTTCCGCGACAAGCGTAAAGGCGGTCGAACTGCGCGTCTTGAAAGGAATCTGATTATTACCGGTAACAGCGTTTCCAATGCGGCAACTGGTTATGACGAGAATGGCCAGCCGGAGGTAAATATTACCTTGGACGCCAAAGGCGGCAAGCTAATGAATCGCGCCACCCGTGATAACGTCGGTCGGTCGATGGCTGTACTGTTTATCGAGCACAAAACACGTACTCGTTATGAAGAGGTGGATGGCGAGTTGGTAGCCAAGAGAGCTAAATATGTCGAGAAGGGCATTATTAGTTTAGCGACTATTCAGTCTGCGCTGGGTAATCGTTTCCGGATTACCGGAATGGATAACCCACAGGAATCTTCTGAGTTAGCATTACTGTTGCGTGCAGGCTCACTGGCCGCACCTATCTACTTTGTTGAAGAACGTACTGTTGGTCCAAGCCTTGGTCAGGAAAATATTGATCTGGGTATAAAATCGGTTCAAATCGGCCTGATGTTGGTCGTTATCTTTATGCTGATTTACTACCGCACTTTTGGCCTGTTCGCCAATGTTGCGTTGTGTGCCAATCTGGTGTTGCTGATTTCGGTTATGTCCATGTTGTCGGCCACTCTGACGTTGCCCGGTATTGCTGGTATCGTACTGACGGTGGGTATGGCGGTGGATGCCAACGTATTGATCTTTGCGCGTATTAAAGAAGAACTGAAGAATGGCATGCCCGTGCAGTCGGCGATTCACGCCGGTTACGAGCGAGCCTTCCAGACCATTTTTGATGCCAATATCACGACATTGCTGGTGGCAGTGATTCTGTTTGCAGTAGGTACGGGGCCAGTGAAAGGTTTTGCGGTAACTCTGTCGATTGGTATCGTCACCTCTATGTTTACGGCAATTGTGCTGACTCGGTCGATGGTTAATCTGACCTATGGCCGCCGTAACGTTAAAAAGCTTCACATTTAGGGCCATGTCGATGAAAGATTTTAATTTCGATTTTATGGGTAAACGCCGATTGGCAGCGATCTTTTCGATTGTGTTGCTGGTGGTTTCTATTGGCTCCTTGGCAGTTAAGCAGCTTTCCTTTGGTTTGGATTTTACTGGCGGTACGCTGATTGAAGTCAGCTATCAAAAGACGGCTGATCTGGCTCAGATCCGCCAACAGCTTGAACAGGGCGGTTTTGCGAAGCCGGTGGTGCAATACTTCGGCGCTGAAACCGAAGTGCTGGTACGGCTGCCTCAGGGTTATAGCCAACAAGTGGGTGGCGAGGTATTGGCCGCGCTGAGCGAGCAGGGTAAATATGATGTTGAGTTGCGTCGCTCTGAATTTGTTGGTGCTCAAGTCGGTGAAGAATTGCGTGAACAGGGCGGTCTTGGCTTATTGTTAGCATTGGCCGTAGTGATGATTTATGTGGCGATGCGCTTCCAGCTGAAATTCTCGGTGGGCGCAGTGCTGGCACTTGGCCACGATGTGCTGATTGTTTTAGGTGTCTTTTCTCTGTTGGGTTGGGATTTTGACCTGACCGTGTTGGCCGCGCTGTTAGCGGTGATTGGTTATTCGTTGAATGACACCATTGTAGTGTCGGATCGCATTAGAGAGAATTTCCGCAAAATGCGCAAGGGCACGTCAGTTGAGGTGATTAATGAGGCGTTGAATCAGACCTTGGGTCGTACCTTGGTTACTTCGTTAACCACCGTCATGGTATTGGTTGCGTTAACCATTTTTGGCGGCGAAATGATTCGCGGCTTTGCGGTGGCGTTAATGATTGGTGTGGTAGTAGGAACCTACTCCTCGATTTATGTGGCGGCCAATGTATTACTAGCGCTGGGCATCAGCAAAGATGATTTGATGCTGCCTGTTAAAGAAGGCGCTGAGCATGATGACATGACGCCCTAGCATTGGTTAGAGCTTTACTTCCGCTGTTTGGTGGATTAAAGGGCCCGCGTAACATTAGTCGCGGGCTTTTTTGTTTAATAGAAAAGTCTGCCGTGAGCGGACCAAGAGAACACCATGTTAGATCTTAAAAATATTCGAATTGTACTCATTGATACCAGTCATCCTGGCAATATTGGTGCTGCGGCACGTGCCATGAAGAATATGGGGCTGGATAAACTATATTTAGTTGCGCCACAGAGATATCCAGATGAGCAGGCTGTATGGCGCGCCTCCAGCGCGGTGGATGTGCTTGATAAGGCCGTTATCTGCGAAACATTGGATGAGGCCTTGGATGGTTGTCAATTGGTGTTAGGAACGAGTGCGCGTGATCGCAGTATGCCTTGGCCGGTAATGGATCCGCGTCAAAGTGCGGAAACTGTGATGAGCGAACCGGAAGAGCATCAGGTGGCGATTCTTTTCGGTCGTGAAGATCGAGGGATGACCAATGAGGAGCTGCAGCGTTGTAACTTCCATTTGCAAATTCCAGCGAATCCGGAATATACCTCCCTAAATTTGGGCACGGCGGTACAGGTCGTTTGTTACGAATTACGTATGGCAATGCTCAATAAAGATGGGTTGAAAGAAGCCTGGGATTGGGAAAACGAATGGGATGTTGGTGCGGCTTCATCTGACGAAATGCGTTATTTTTTAGGGCATCTGGAGGAAACTTTGGTTGAATTGGATGTCATTATACCCAGTCGTCCGCGTCAATTAATGTCACGGATGACGCGTTTGTTCATGCGTAGCCGTATGGATAAAATGGAAGTCAGCATCATGCGAGGCATCCTAAGTGCTGCGCAAAAGTTGGTAAAAAAGGGTTAATGCATTAGTTAGTGATGGTCTTCTGCATTGGGTTTGTGAAATGCTTTGTGGAGATTGTTAAGGGTTTTAATATATTTTTTTAGGGCCTGTCGGGCGTCGGCTGCGTTTGAGTATGGGTCTTTGGAGTGGCCGCCTCGAATGAGGAAGAACCAAGCTTCGCCAGAAAAATGAAGGCGATCACTGCGGAATGGAAAGTGACCGATTTCACCTGCTCGATGTTGTTGTAGAGCTTGTGTCATGTGAGCTCCGGGTTGTGTTGAAATTGTTGTCTGTCCCTGGAGCTTAGGGTCGTGTACTTTCCGGTATACATGCAGGTCATATTAAAGTGTAGTCAATATTTTGAAAAAAAGAAATTGTTGGCTTTTTGTAAATTTGAGAGTTGAAAACATCTCATGTTTGAGCGTTTGAAAGAAGAAATAAACTGTGTGTTTGAGCGCGATCCTGCGGCACGAAATGTGTTTGAAATTTGCACTACTTACCCTGGATTGCATGCGGTTTTTATTCATCGCGCCAGTCATTGTTTATGGCGTAATAATTGGAAATGGTTGGCGCGTGCGCTATCGACTTTTGCGCGCTGGGTAACGGGTGTTGAAATTCATCCAGGTGCAATCATTGGGCGTCGTTTCTTTATTGATCATGGCATGGGCGTGGTGATTGGTGAAACTGCGGAAGTGGGTGACGATGTAACGCTTTATCATGGTGTCACATTGGGTGGCACGACCTGGAACAAGGGTAAGCGACATCCTACGCTTCAGGACGGTGTTGTTGTGGGCGCAGGCGCAAAAGTATTGGGCCCAATCGTTATTGGGCGCAACGCTCGAATTGGCTCCAATGCGGTGGTGACCAAGGAAGTTCCTGATGGCGCAACAGCCGTTGGTATTCCTGGGCGAATTATTACTCAAGAACAGAAACAGAAGAGAGACGGGGCAGTGGAAAAGCGTCGCCAAGATATGGCTAGTCGTATGGGCTTTGATGCCTATGGTGTGACGCAGGATTCACCTGATCCGGTGGCCAAGTCCATTCACGGCATCCTTGATCATATGTATGCAGTGGATGAGCGTATGGAAAGTATGTGTAAAGTACTTAAGGCCATCGATAAGGAATTTAAAATTAAGGATCTTCCTGAGCTCAATTGTGATTGTTTGGATGATGAGCCGGATTCATCAGAGGCCAAAGCGCCGTCTTCTGATTAATAGAGGATAACTTCAAAGAAAAAGCCGGCGATTCAGCCGGCTTTTTTATGAGTGTTAAGCGTGTTTTAACATGTCATTTAATTCGCTGGCTTTGGCTGATGTGTCTTCATGTACTTTTTCAGCGATCGATAAAACTTGGCCGACTTCATCGCTCGCCTGCTGGGCGACTGAGGTGAAGTTTTCTATATTTTTGACAATTTCATTAATAACTTGAGATTGCTCCTCTGCGCCGGAGGCAATGATTTGAATTTTGTCCTCAGTTTCTTTAGCCTGGTCAACGATGGATTCCAGCGCTTGAGATGCTTCGTGTCCCAGCTTTGTGGTGGCGCTTACTTTGACCTGACCTTCGGTCATTATGGAAATGGCTTGTTTGGTGCCGTTTTGAATATCAGTGACTGATTGTGTAACTTCTTCTGTGGCTTCCCTGGTGTGTTGTGCCAAGCGACGTACTTCGTCGGCTACTACCGCAAACCCAAGCCCTTGATCGCCAGCTCTTGCTGCTTCAACAGCGGCATTGAGGGCCAATAGATTGGTTTGTTTTGCGATGCCTTGAATAACTTCAACCAAGCCGCCTACCTGGATACTTAACTGGCCAAGGTTTTCAATGGCGGTGGTGCCTTCAGTAAAGGCGTGGTCAACATTGTTCATATCAGTAAGCAGGGTGAGCATGACTTCGCTGCCAGATTGAGCTACAAGAGAAGCTTGCTTAGCGCTGGAGGCTGAATCCATGCTGTTTTTTGCGACCTCTGCAGCTGTAGCTGACATTTGCTCAATGGCGGATGCTATACCGGTAACTTGATGCAGTTGTTGTTCGACGCCGGAGGCCATCTTTTCTCCCGAGGTGCAGATGTTTTGCACGCCGCTGGAAACCTCGTTGATGGAGGAGGCTGTATTTTCTACGACAGACTGCAAACCCGAGGTCATGCCGTTGATGGCATGCGTCAGCTCTGCAAATTGATCGGCTCCCATAACTTCAAGGTTTGTGCCGCTCATATCGCCGCGGGCAATATCTTTAGCGCGGACAACAACAGGGTTTATTTTAGAAATGATAACCCGGATGATAAACCAAGCAACGGCTACACCGATTATTAGCGATAGCAGGGTTACAATTACGACGGTGGTTACCATGTTGGAAATGTTATTTGAAAATTCTTTTATATCCAGCTGCAGTAATACATCTTGAGATTTTCTCATTTTGGTTAATACAGAAAGAATTTCTTTTGCTTTAGGCGCTGCCTTGGTGCCTAGCCAATAATTGGCTTTGTTCCAGTCTGGAGCGGAGCGCGAGTCAAACATTTTGTCTGGTAGTACGGCAAATTCTTTTCTTATGCGGACAAAATGATCCCAGTGTTCCTTTTGAGATTTTGAGAATAGCGAACTGGTTTTGTTGATCTTGGCGACACGGTCGACATTAACGCGCCATTTGGCCTGAAAGTTATTCCAAAATATTTTGTCGCCGGTTAACAGGTAGGCGCGAATGTTAGCTAAGCCAACGGCAAAGCTTCCACGTGTATCAGCCAGGTTTTTTAACAGGTGTTTACGGGGTGGGGTTGCCGGTAGTGTGCCTTCTTCATCAATGATAGCGCCTAAATCCTTGATCAGTAGGCTGGCGCGAGGAGCTGCTTGTTTGAGTAGTATCGCATAGGATTGTATGTTGGCATTTGTGTGGGCAATATCCTCAACTTCCTGCTGGGCAACTCGAAACTCATTGATAGACTTTTTTATTTTACGCAGGCGTTGGACGTTCGCTGGGTCTGTCCAGTTTTTAGAGAAATCCTCGAAGCGTGCAACTGATTGGTCAATGCTTTCCCAGGCAAGAGCTCGCTGATGTTTCATTGATTCAGCCTTGGAAGGGTCCGCACCTAAAATCATGTAGCCTCTTAGGCCGGCCAAGGAATGATTTATGCCGTTAACTAAATCTTTGCCTGCCATGACGGTGGGGTAGCGCAAATCAATCATGCGTTGCTGAATGCTCTCTACACCAGAACTTAATTTAATTGTAGTGATGGAGGTTAGCATCATGAGGCCAAGTATTAAGCCGAAGCCCCAGGCTAATTTTTGAGTGATTGTGAGCTTTGATATGGCGTTCATGATATTTGCCGTCCGTTATATATGTATTACAAACCGTGTCTAGAATGATGTCGGCCAAGTAAAACGATCCTTGAGCGTTTAAGAAAAATAAAGACGAGCCCAGAGTGTTCTTTAAGTTGTTAGGCGTTTTTTTTGTGTGTAAATTGCGACAGCTAGAAGTCTAGAGTTTGGCAGTCAAAGAGCCTTGATTATGGTCAAGCTTTCTTGTGAGAATGAGGTGGTAAAGTTGTCTAAAATGTACTCACTAAGTATACTTGACTAATTTGGTGGGTTTTAACATAATGCCCGCATCGAAATGGTAGTGGTGAGCAAGCGTTATGCGTTTAACTACAAAAGGCCGTTATGCGGTAACCGCAATGTTGGATGTTGCGTTGCACAGTGAGGGCGGCCCAGTCAGTTTGTCTGATATCTCTGCGCGGCAGGATATTTCGCTTTCTTATTTGGAGCAGTTGTTCTCTAAATTGCGTCGCAGGGAGTTAGTGAGTAGTGTGCGCGGCCCCGGTGGAGGTTATCAACTGGCGCGTGAGCTAGAAGAAATCTGTGTAGCAGAAATCGTTGATGCCGTGAACGAGTCGGTGGATGCAACGCTCTGTAACGGCGACAATAACTGCCAGCAGGGGCATGCTTGCCTTACTCATAATTTATGGGATGACTTGAGTCGGCAGATTCATGATTTTCTTAGTGGCATCAGCCTGAAGGACTTGGTTGGTCGGCGTGAAGTGCGTGCGGTAGCTTCCCTGCAGGAAGAGCACGCTAAACATGACCTGATTAAAATGGAAGCCAGCCTTTAGCCTCCAGATGGAGTGAAAGGCCAAAACCAATTATTGGAGTTTGAATTAAATGCATTTGCCTATTTATCTTGATTATTCAGCAACCACGCCTGTGGACCCACGGGTAGCCGAAAAAATGATGGAATGCCTGACGATTGAGGGTAACTTCGGTAACCCGGGTTCACGTTCGCATATCTTTGGCTGGAAGGCTGAAGAAGCTGTTGAGACGGCACGCAAACAAGTTGCTGATCTGATGGGCTGTGATCCACGCGAAATTGTTTGGACGTCCGGTGCGACCGAGTCAGATAACCTGGCGATTAAAGGCGCAGCGCATTTCTATAACAAGAAAGGCAAGCATATTATTACCTCTAAAATCGAGCACAAAGCGGTGCTTGATAGTTGTCGTCAACTGGAACGTGAAGGTTACGAAGTCACGTATCTGGATCCTGACGTTGACGGCATTATTCAGCCAGAAGCAGTTGCCGAAGCGATTCGTGAAGATACTGTGCTGGTATCGCTGATGCATGTGAATAACGAAATCGGTGTGATTAATGATATCGCAGCGATTGGCGAAATTACGCGTAGCAAGGGTGTGATATTTCACGTGGATGCTGCGCAAAGTGCCGGTAAAGTTGAGATTGACCTTGAGAACATGAAAGTCGACCTGATGTCGGTTTGTGCGCACAAAATTTACGGTCCTAAAGGTGTTGGCGCGTTGTATGTGCGTCGTAAGCCGCGTATTCGTATCGAAGCACAAATCCACGGTGGTGGTCATGAGCGTGGTATGCGTTCAGGTACATTGGCTGTACACCAGATTGTTGGCATGGGTGAAGCATTCCGTATTGCTCAGGAAGAGTTTGCAGAAGAAGATGCACGTCTTAGAAAGTTGCGTGACGTCATGCTGGATGGCTTTAAAGATATGGAAGAGGTTCACCTGAATGGCTCAGCCACACAGCGTGTACCAGGTAACATGAACATCAGTTTTAATTTTGTTGAAGGTGAGTCGCTGATTATGTCCTTTAAGGATATCGCGGTTTCTTCTGGTTCGGCCTGTACATCGGCCAGCTTGGAGCCTTCCTATGTATTGCGCGCGCTGGGTCTGAATGACGAAATGGCGCACAGCTCAATTCGTTTTGGTATTGGCCGTTTTACAACTGAAGAAGAACTCAAATATGTAATTGGTCACGTTCGCGAAGCAGTAGAAAAACTGCGCGAATTGTCTCCGCTGTGGGAAATGTACAAAGACGGTGTTGATTTGGAACAGGTACAGTGGGCTGCTCACTAGAGTAAGCTGTCTGACAGAATATTGTTGAGAGCTTGGAGGATAAGGCAATGGCATATAGTGAAAAGGTATTAGATCATTACGAAAATCCACGTAACGTTGGTGCGTTGGATAAAGATTCTGCAAATGTTGGTACTGGCATGGTCGGTGCGCCAGCCTGTGGTGATGTGATGCGTCTGCAAATTGAAGTTGATGAAAACGATGTTATCTCCGACGCAAAATTCAAAACCTACGGTTGTGGTTCTGCGATTGCATCTAGCTCCTTGTTAACCGAATGGGTTAAGGGTAAAACACTGGAAGAGGCAACGCTGATTAAGAACACAGATATTGCTGAAGAGCTGGCTTTGCCGCCAGTTAAAGTGCACTGCTCAGTATTGGCTGAAGATGCGATTAAAGCAGCGATTAGCGATCTGCAAAGCAAGCGTTCGAACGACTAATTAGTAAAGAAACAGGTTTTAGAGGTAAATATGGCCATTACGATGACAGCAACGGCGGCTGAACACGTCAGTAAGCATCTTGCCCAGCGCGGTAAAGGATTGGGTGTTCGTGTCGGTGTGCGTACTAGCGGTTGTTCTGGTTTGGCTTATGTGCTGGAATTTGTTGATCATGCTGATGAGGGTGATCAAATCTTCGAAGACCGCGGTTTGAAAATCGTCGTTGACGAAAAAAGCCTGGCTTACCTTGATGGCACCGAGTTGGATTTTGTGGCCGAAGGTCTTAACGAAGGCTTTAAATTTACCAACCCTAACGTGACGGGTGAGTGTGGTTGTGGCGAGAGTTTCAACGTTTAGTCGATAATACCGTCTAGCTATGAGCTTTAACATATAGTCTTAAAGCTCACCGTGTTGTGTTCAAAAGCAACGATGCATTTATCTGTATCGACCTCTCTGATATTATCGCGTTTCCCGCGCAACCCTGAGCGTTAACCTCGAAGAAAAGGCGATCCCGCAGTGTCTTTAACGGAAAATTATTTTCAACTGTTTGATTTGTCTGAACAGTATGCTGTCGATGAAAATTCGTTGCGCACCACCTACCGCGAATTACAACGTAAAACCCATCCTGATAAGTTTGCCGGTGCTTCCCAGCACGAGCAGCTGCTGGCCGTTCAATATACTGCGACCATTAATGATGCCTATGACGTCTTAACGTCACCCCTCAAACGCGCCATCTATATGTTGTCGTTAAAAGGTATTGAGCTGGATGAGCAAGGTTCTGCGTCCATGGATCCCGCTTTCCTGATGGAGCAAATGGAACTGCGCGAAGAGTTGGAGAGTACTGAGCATGCCAAGGATCCTGAAGCTGCGCTTGAAAAAGTCGCAGATCACTTAGATGCGGAATTAGAAGCTTTTCAAGCGACCTTTGTCTCGCAGTTTGAAAAGGGCTGTGAAGCCGAATTAGCGGCGGCGGTAGACACGGTTAAGAAAATGCAATTTTTGGCTAAGGTTCGGGTTGATCTTGAACACCTTGAACATGAGCTGCTTGTTGATTGATTTAAGCTGATTGGTTTAAGTCCCGTTACGAACTACATCGCGTGACGGTTTCCCTAGAGAGTTATTAATGGCGTTATTACAATTATCAGAGCCGGGTATGACCCCGGAGCCACATCAGCGCAAACTGGCTGTGGGTATTGATCTGGGTACGACTCATTCACTTGTTGCTAGCGTGCGCAGTGGTAGTGCTGAAGTGATTGCCGATCACGAGGGCCGCAATTTACTACCCTCCATTGTGCATTATCATAGCGAGAGTAGTGGCGAGCAGCCTGTGGTGGGTTATGAAGCCAGAGCAAAGGCGGTTAGTGATCCGCTGAATACGATTATTTCCGTGAAACGCCTGATGGGGCGCGGCGTTGAAGATGTCGCCACCTTAGATCATCAGATGCCGTATCAGTTTGCTGAGCACGAAGGCACTGGCATGCCTTTGATCGAAACTGCCGCTGGCAATGTCAGCCCGGTAGAAGTGTCAGCGGAAATTTTGAAAGTATTGGCTGCACGTGGTCGCGAAGCATTAGATGGCGATTTAGACGGTGCAGTGATTACGGTGCCTGCCTATTTCGATGAGGCGCAACGTCAAGCAACTAAGGATGCCGCTCAGGTTGCTGGCTTGAAGGTTTTGCGCCTGTTGAACGAACCGACTGCAGCTGCAATTGCCTACGGTCTGGACCAAAACGAAGAAGGTGTGATTGCTGTTTACGATTTAGGCGGCGGTACCTTTGATATTTCCATTTTGAGACTACAAGCTGGCGTTTTTGAAGTGCTGTCCACGGGTGGTGACACCGCGTTGGGTGGTGATGATTTTGACCGCGCTATCGCCGAGTGGATTCTTAACGAGTCGCAGTTCGAGCGGGAAGTAACGCCGCACCTAGGGCGGGAGTTGATGGAAAGTGCGCGTGATATCAAGGAGCGCTTATCTGATCAAGAATCTGTTGTCGTCGACATCATGCACGAAGACTTTTACTGGCAAGGTGAAGTGGATCGGGTTTGGTTTAACGAGCTGGTCCGTCCTTTTGTTGAGCGTACGCTAAAGGTTTGTAAAGGCGCATTGCGTGATGCCAAGATAAAAGCAAAAGATCTGGCCAACGTGGTGATGGTGGGTGGTTCTACCCGTGTTCCCTGCGTGCGCGAGCGTGTTGGTGAATTATTTAATACCGAGCCGATGGTCGATATTGATCCGGATCTGGTGGTGGCAACTGGCGCGGCTTTGCAGGCTGATGTGCTGGTAGGTAACAAAAGCAATGATGATATGTTGCTGTTGGATGTGAATCCGTTGTCGCTGGGCATCGAAACCATGGGTGGTTTGTCTGAAAAAATTATTCCGCGTAACGTTACGATCCCCATTGCCAAGGCACAGGAGTTCACCACTTACAAAGATGGTCAAACGGCAATGGCGATCCATGTCGTGCAGGGTGAGCGTGAGCTGATAGCTGATTGCCGTTCATTGGCGCGTTTTGAATTACGTGGTATTCCTGCAATGGTGGCGGGTGCTGCGCGTATTCGGGTGACCTTTCAGGTTGATGCTGATGGCTTGTTGAGTGTGGCGGCGAAGGAGATGACCACTGGCATTGAAAGCCGTGTCACTGTTAAGCCTTCTTATGGTTTGGAAGAGGGGCAGGTGACGCAAATGCTTAAAGATTCCATCGCCCATGCGCGCGATGACGTTGCCGCTCGCCAGTTGCGAGAGAAGCAGGTGGATGCTGAGGGTCTGTTGTCCAGTATTGAGAATGCCCTGTTTGAAGATGGCGGTAAGCTGTTAAGCACGGCTGAGCGTGCAGATATTGAAGCGGCCCTGCAACGTTTGCGTGAAGTGGCTGCGGGTGATGATGGTCACGCCATTACCCGCGAAATAGATAGGGCCGGTCAGGTCAGTAACGAATTTGCAACGCGTCGTATGGACGCCAGTATCAAAGAAGCCCTAGCAGGTAAGTCTCTTGATGCAGTTAACGTGGATAAAGAGGGTTAAGCTATGCCACAAGTGGTTTTTTTACCGCATCCGGAACTTTGTCCTGATGGGGCGGTGCTAGAAATGGAATCGGGTGCTAATCTGCTCGATGAGGCTGTGCATCATGATATTGACATCGAACATGCCTGTGAGATGTCCTGCGCCTGCACAACCTGTCACGTAATTGTGCGTGAAGGGTTTGATACGTTGGACGAATCCGACGAGCTGGAAGACGATATGCTGGATAAGGCTTGGGGCCTGGAGCCGGAATCACGTTTGGGTTGTCAGATTATTGTTGGTGATGAAAATTTGGTGATTGAAATCCCCAAGTACACCATTAACCAAGTGTCGGAAGGCAAGGTTTAAGAGGGCTGGCTGATGAGTCTTAAATGGTTAGATGTGCTGGATATCGCAATTGAGTTATCCGAAAAGCATGAAGATGCTGATCCACGGTTTGTGAATTTTGTTGATCTGCGCAACTGGGTGATGGAGCTGGAAGATTTTGATGATGATCCGGCTCACTGTGGTGAAAAAATCCTCGAAGCTATTCAAATGGCCTGGATTGAAGAGATGGACTAGATAGATCGTAAGATTTGTTTTGTAGAGCGGCGCCAATCGGCGCCGTTTTTGTTTTTGTCTTTTCGGGTGTGGTTTGAGCTAACTCATTGACTAATCATCATATTATTTTTTTGTTAATGCGCGTATAATATGCGCCCTTGAGAATTTAAACCCCTAAAAGTAACCTGAACTCGGAGACGAAAGTCCATGGCAGTTGAACGCACTCTATCTATTATCAAGCCTGACGCAGTAGCTAAAAACGTAATCGGCGAAATCTACAGCCGTTTCGAATCTAACGGTCTGAAAATCGTTGCGTCTAAAATGATGCACATGAACGAAGACAAGGCTGGCGGTTTCTACGCTGAGCACAAAGAACGTCCTTTCTTCGGTGATCTGGTTGAGTTCATGACTTCCGGTCCTGTTATTGTTCAGGTTCTGGAAGGCGAAGGCGCGGTTGCTAAAAACCGTGACCTGATGGGCGCTAC
>Ga0105359_10001225_pt1 | contig 21560 bp, 31 predicted proteins | sample GOMGulsemesocosm_6_FD_83659 | JGI IMG/M metagenome (GOLD analysis project Ga0105359, IMG submission 83659) | Methane-oxidizing microbial communities from mesocosms in the Gulf of Mexico - GOM8C Gulf of Mexico | ecosystem: Environmental > Aquatic > Marine > Cold seeps | place: Gulf of Mexico...
ATCATGTTCGTAATAATATCTTCATAACCCACCCTCATTATTTTAGTTTTATCATAGATAATCCAAGCGTAAGGCATCTTTCCGTTAATTGATTGACAATTATTTTGCCTCTCTTTTTCTGCAAAATATTCTGGATATGGCAAATTACAACCTAATTTATTAGTTAAATTTACATATAGTCACTCTATGAGTGATTACTTTTTAATAATATGAATAATGAGCCTAATCCATCTCGAAGGGTGTTTATATCTAAAAACCTCTTGAGTATGGTCGTTGAGTTATTCAAATCTTACGATCAGCGGGGGTTGATAATGGGAACGTATGAAGTCCAGGTTGATATCACCTTACATAACCAAACTAAGCGTATTGGCATTAAACCGAAAACTAACAGGTCAAATATTGCGTTCAAGTCTTTGAAAACGGCTTTAACATTTTCATTGGAGAGCGAAGGAGAACAATCTCATTTTAGACCAGTTTGTTGGGGGATCATCAACGACGTCATGATAGGGCATATTGGAATGATTAGGTTTTTCAATGGTGCCTTAGAATTCAGCTACTATGAGGCTGCAAGAAGTGATTGTGACGTATTCAAGTTGTTCATTAACCTAGGTAAAAGCTGGGAACTTGCTGCTGTTGAGAGTGTAAATTCTTTTATTAGTAGTAATGGGTATTGTAAGGATAGGAACATGATCAGGGTAAAGGTTCGTCACAATGATTTAAGATCAGCACATTTGAAGTTATGCCGGCTATTAAGGCAAGGGATAAAATAAAGACCATTTGGTACCCAATCAAGTATTCATAAGGAATAAAATGAAAATATTAATTTGTATAACGCTTAAAGTTTTGTGTTTTATCATCGCAGGCTATTGTTTTGTTGGCGGCAACTTCATTCCATTTGGCTTACAAGATGCTAGCTTCCTTAGTGATGTATATCGTCCATTCTTAAATAATGACGTATTTACTAGGCTTTTAATGGCTATTGCTATGTATACGGTAGCTTTATTCTTATTACCATTACTGTATAAACTTGCCGATCATCTTAGTGAATGTACTCGATTCAATACGGCTATGATGATAAAAGAAGGATAAAACATCATTGACGGAAGAAATAATAGCTGCATTTTTCAAGGCTGAAAACGCATGTAGATGCTACCCATTTCGTGGTATTAAATAAAGGGGATTTAAATTGAGTTTAGTTGGTAGAACGGCCATAGCCCCAACAGGGGTAGGGTGTAGCATAGAAGGTACCATTACATCTCATAACTTATTTGATGATTCAATAATTATTGAAGATGAAGATGGTGAAAAGTGGCAAGGATATGAGTATCAGGTTGAGTTCTATTCATGAGCTTATATTCAAATTAGTATATTAATAAAGCCATTATTAATATACTAACCTTCAATGATCAAAAACCTCATAAGTTAGATACCAATACGCAATTGTTTATTATTCGTAGTGAATTCGGGAATAGAATTACTAATTATCTGTTTAGCTAAAAAAGGTGTCAAGTCTCCAAGTTGCTCGAAATGTTCATCTATCTTGGTACTATCGAAAGAGGTGTATGCGGACCAAAAACCGATAAAATCACAGGAAGTCATTACATAAACAGCCCGTTTACCCCTATGTTCAAAGTCTTCAGTGATTTTGGTACATTTAACACCAGCACGACCAAGAACTCTAATTAACGACTTCTGCATAATACCTCCAACAGTCGAGAACCCAAGCTTAACTGCCATGTATCCTGCAGCAAGGAACAGAGCGCCAGATGCCTTAGCAATATAGGAACTTCGGTAGGTACTGATAACAGCAAGCCTAGAAAATTCAGAAATATTTCCTTCAGACAGAATTGTACTCTTCAGAATATGATTGTCTGCAACATATGCATGCAAAGGTAACTCTCTAGAAACAATTAATCTCATCGTGGCCACAGGGACTCCTGTATTCCGGTCAACAGCTAATAAATGATGCGATAGCCCATCAAATTCATCCTGCTCCATTTGTTCAGGGTTAGTTGCTTCATAACCATTTTCAATACAAAAGACTTCATGCCTTATTCTTTTAGCCTTATTAAGTAATAGTTGTGTATTGCACAAAACAACCATAATGTCCTTACATACATTTTTAAAGAAATTGTCCATTGATAAATCCATATTTCATTTAAGAAAACCATTATAAATGCTAAAAGGATCATGCTTCAGTTCGTTTTCTTGTTATTTAATGGATAATCTAAAGGGAAGTATTAATTGCTATAAACTATTGGCTGTTTAAATTATATAGACAAATATATTTGTTTAATATTTGTCTATATAGGGAAGGGCTTTAGGCTTTTAAATTCTTTAACAAGGGTTCTACAGCATCGACCACTAAATTAGCTTTTGACGAGTATAGTGACGAGGACATTCCACGTTTTCTATCACTAAGGACTTCACTTGAGCTAGGCTTACTTTCACTTATTAAACCAACTTGACTTGCCTCTTCCATTTTTTTAGCTAAAAGAGGATTAGAAGTCATTGGTTTAAATGCACTTACCTTATAAGATGTTTGAGATATTTCCATGAAGAGTTTACTCCTTTGCTCTGTTGTTTTTGGTTAGTTCTAACGTATAGGCTAATAATAGAGTGCTCAAATCGCTCTTATTGATCTGGCATTGCTCTCCATCTCCCAATAATGCAGATGCACTCAATCGTTTGAATGCATTTTGGGTATTCTCAGTGTTCGTAACAATACCTGTCATGATTTATTCCTTAGTGTTTTCGCATTAATGTTGTAAGTCTATTTTATTAGGTAAACCAATATCGTGCAGAAAAAATAGGAGTGTTAATACAATATCAATTGTCTACCAAACAAACCTTTGGTAATTGAAATATCAGTTATCTGTAAAATATCCTTAAAAAGCTGGTGAGTAAAATGGAAAGTCACTATATTGAATATTAAACAACCTTTGACGGTTATTAATGGCCATGTTTTTAATTATTGTTAGGTGTCATTTTTCAAAGAGTTAATCTGTTCTTTTTCTTCTGAAGTTAACGTCTATACAGGCAAGGATAAGGCCAAGCATATCCCCATCTAAATGATGGAGGAAGATATGGACTTCCTCCAACTCTTACACAAGCTAGCATAAGTTTTGCTATTTGTGACTCTTGGCTTAATATGTTCTGAGCATTAATCGGACCAACAAGTTAATTCCTTCTAAATTATGGTTTTGAAGTTGTAGCAATTAAACATTGTGCAGCTGCTATCGATGCAAAATTTAAACGCACATAGTTTGAGAAGTTTTTTCTTGAAGCTGGAGACCCCCCATATCTATCCACCATTGCATCGACGATAAACCAAGAACTTTTCATCACAGAAGTTGCTAGAATCAAAGGAGGTCGAGTAGAGGTATCATCTACAGTAAGCCCAAATTTGATGACCCCACAAGTTAATAGTGTCGCTCCCCCACCAATTTTTACTATTTTTTGATAACGGCTTATAAGATCCATTTCGGTTCTTTTACCGGAAAGTTTATGTGATGCATTGTAATTTAAAACAACTAGAGGCATTAGTGTTACAGGCATTAATACTGTTCCAGCATATAGTGCATAGTCACTTTCCTTGAATGGTTCAGGAACAATCAGGGCCGTAGCTACTATTGAAGATGTTAATGCCATTATTCGAGTTATGGTTTCACCTAAACTTGGTTCATATTTATTAGGACCCCTGCATATTTCAGCTAAGTAATGAAACACCCCTGTAGAAATATATCCTAAACCTGAATAAACTTCATACCAGTTTTTAACTGACACTTCATCTAGTTCTTTACCAAGAGACTTAGGTGTTTCCAAGGATTGAGCTATTTGTGCAGGAACTGCAATCATTAGGCAAATCAGATCTAATATTGATAGATTAGATCCTGGCGTTGAATCTGTCTTTGTAATAGATTTATAAAAAGCACTAATAAAAGGTATATCAATTGATTTATCTAACCATTGCACAATTTTAGGAAGCACTTCCAATAAAGCTTTGAAAAGCTTAAAAGCACCTTCTAAACATGAGTTCAATGTTGCCTCCAATACTGCAGGAATGGAAGAGAACAATTGCACGATAGCTTCGAGACTTTCATTTATAACATTTAGTGGATTATCTATTAAGGAACTTATGTCTGAATTAAGTTGAGTAATTAAACTGTTGAAAGTTTTATTACCATTCATTTCTATTGCGCTTAATGCACCCAAAACGAAAGTGAAATCGGGTAGGGTAGGCAGGTTCTTAACATTAACAACCTCATTTAATGCCTTCTCCATAAGCCATGTACCTGAATTAATAAAACAACTATTATTTGAAGTAAAAACAGTTGTCCTTATGTTGCCATTTTTACGTTTTTCTTGTGGTGCTTTATTAATATCTTTTTTAAAGTCAATATCAAGCTTCTTATAAAATTGGTTAGTAATTTGACTGAACTCTTTATCTGTAATCGTACTATAGTTTGCAATAACGTCCGTATGAACCTTTTTAACTCGACTTTTTATATCATTTTTAACTTTTACTATTTCTGTCCAGTCAAAAATAAATCCTGTCAATTCCAAAACCCATAGCATAACTCTACCTATGAACGCACCTATGGAATCTAATACTGCAGATACCACAGCCAAAGCATCTTTCCCTATTGCTATCGCAGCTTTAACTGTTTGCTGTATTCCATTCGCGACAAAAGTAATAAGCGCTTGTGCACCACTAATCACGACGTTGACTATTTTTGTAACGCCATCAGCAATATCACTAGGAACTTGTTTTATTGCCTCAATAACATCACCAAATCCTTCTCCTATGTCATCAAGGAGACTGCCAAACTCAGATGGGTGTTTTGCACTAGACCACAATGCAGAAAACTCAACATCAGTTAATAGGCTATAGATCGGTTGTCCGGTAGCATTGCACATTTTCCAAGCTTGTTTAGGTAATAAACTAGTATCGAGAAGGTCATGTAAGTTGGAACTGCCTTTTTCGATAATTCGAATTCCAGACATATCCATATCAGGAACAAAAAATGAGCTTGAAGATAATTGATTTGTGTATAGCTGCTCGCTTATTTTTCCGGCATTTTGTATAGCAGATTGGATGTTCGTTATCGTTTCTGAGTCCTGATATTTTTTAATAACGATTGCTGGCCCTGCTGATCCATCAGGCTGTTTTAATGGCTGTGTCAGTTGAGCTATTGTTACTTTCGAGTAGAAGTTCTGTGTCTCTTTATCTGCTCTAACAGTAAAATCGTTTTTGAGTACTAAAGATGACACCCTAAGCTTAGGGCACGACAACTCATTCTCTAATATAAACGTTACATTTATCTGCCCTAACGCATTAGTTGTTGCATTATATTGTTCCCCAGCAAATAAGTTTACAGATTCCCCATTAACCCTCGCTAAAAACATATTAGAAGCAGAGAGGTGACACTCAATACCAGGAGCATTTTCTCCGGAGGAATCAATAAACGTTATACAAACTCTATAAGAATGTTGAGTGATAATGGGAGCGTTATGTACATTTGAATCATTTATTTCTACTTCATTCCAAATTGAATTTAAGGCTATGGCTGTTCCATCATGACCCGATTGAACCTTATCTTCTTGTTCAAAGCGAAGCAATTTTCCCGTCTTGCTTTGTGAGCAAATCAGGTTGGAGAAACTATTGACAGAGCTTTTTAATACTCCCCCGCTACAATTAGCAACTCCGAATGACTGAGTGCTGCTAAGAATTGGGCGAAATGCTGACCATTGAGAATTGTATATATATCCTCCTCCATAGGGAGTTTTAGCACTTCCTGTCTGTATCAATATTGACTCGCAATGGTATAAAATGGATGGAACATTTTCATTCTTTGTCGTCCTGAAATAGAGTTCGATATTCGATGAGGCATTTAGCCGTGCAGTCATGCTAATTAGAGGCCATGAATTATTACTTGGATGTGCCTTTGTACCAAGGGTGTTGATATGAGATGGGCTACTGAATATTGTTTCGATTATGGGGTAACTATCAGCATCATAACTAACAGTTACCTCAGTTGTGATGCAACTAGCATCTCGTCTGCATACAAGAGAATATATACGTAAGTTACCAAAGCGATCATTAATGACTGCGAAATCATGGATGTTACCAAAGACAGAAGAAGATTTATCAACAGGGAAAGGCCGAACATCAACCAAAACATCTCCTTTTTGGTCTTTAGAACATACAAGATGACTTAGTGAAGGTGTGCTAACAACAGTTCCTAGCTCGTTTGCTATCAAAGAAACACAGGGAAAAGACCCGTTACTTTTGTCTGGGTATAGGAATGAAAGTTTTGTACAAGCTGTAGTTTGATTCCAAGTTAAGAGCAAAAATTTTACTTCACCTGAATCTGGTACATGAAGTAAATAGTTTTCATCTCCCCTTCTTAACCATGTGAATGCCAGCCCATCTTCAACAAGTCCCGCTTCAATATTCTTGATGGGATTTTCCCATGATTTATATCCATTACCGCTTGGATAAATCTTATCTGAATATTTAAGTTGTTCTTTAAAAACACCAGCTGCCTGATCAATTAATTCATTAAATTCAATGTCCCATACAGTCTCAGTTAGTGATCTTCTTTGAACTAGGTTAGATGTTTCTTTGAGTGAAAACAATCTCTGTACTTTTCCACTTTGTGATGGAGATAAAAAAAGTCGATGAGCTATATTATCTGTCTTGGTCATTTTCCAGCCAGTTTCAGAATCAGGTTCACAGGTGATATGAACTAGGTTCTTGGCTGTATCAATGGCAAATATTTCAAGTTCACCATTCGCGTCAAGTCGTGGAGTCACTTCGTCCAATACTCCAAACCCGCACCCTGTTTCTATGTGCTCCATCATTTTTGTATCTACAGCAACGGTATACTTATTATCAACTGGAGTGTCTAATTCTAGTTCACCGAGGTTCTTGTTATCATCTAATACATTAAACATATTTATTCCTTTAATTAAAGTTTGACTTGTTTATAACGTTTTTTTGTATGATTTCGTAATGGGAAGTAGAAGTAATAGCCCAAAACAATATGGGTATGTGTACTTGTCCAAGGGGTAGTAAGTAACTCTCAGGAAATTAAGGGCAAGGCGGTTTCAAAATATATAACCTCCCCTTGCGATATTAATTTAGTGCTTTTCTCTAATCCATGAAAGGGAAAGTTCATGAATAATATTTTCATTTTTTTTAATGTGAAAAACAATACTCCAAAACGCGGCCAACATTCTCATTTTGATTTATTTATCTCAATCCACATTTGGTTTTATTTCTTAATTTTTGTAGTCAATATATGGGTATGATTCAGATTTTATCATGCCTTTTTTAATGTCTCTAACATCAAAATCAGGGAACTTCTTTATCACTGCATCAACAGCACTCTTTCTAGACATTGCTACAGCGTGTCGGCTGCGATTCTCGCCATTGTACAATCCAAATAGCGTATAGAATGTAGGTACTAATTCTGTCAATCTATTTATTCCGTGGTTGTTTTGGTACGACTTTCAATGTCAGAAAGATTTAGCCATGTTGAATTCATTAGGCGCATTAGATCACCTTCAGCTCGTTGAACCATCATTTCACCATCTAAAGAAAGCTCTCTAACACACTCCATTTTAACAACTAACCTAGCAAGCCTTTCAACAAGTGATTCTTCATCAATTGAAGCCATATAATTTATTCCTCGGTTAAATTAATTAAGTGCTTTAGCAACGTAATTTGTTTTCTGATCTGCAATAATCACTCCGTCAGTCAGAGCAAAAAGCCATTCGTCATCAACCAACTTTGTTAGAACACCTAGATCACTAAATTGCTGTTCGTTTAGCTCAATTCTTGACTTGCTAATGACAATGTTTATATATGACTTTTCTAAATCTGTTAAATTATAAGCGGCTTTAATTGCTTCTTTTTCCGCTTGAAATCTATACCAAACTACATAACCAAGAATTAACACCACAACGCAAAGTACCAATATTATTGCTTCAAACATATTTATCCCTATGCTGCAAAATTAATGAATGAAAGGTTAGTGCCGTATTTATATCTGCTGATGTTCATACCATTTGTTTCTTCAGGCTAATATCTAATTTTGTGTCTTGTTTTATAAATTTATCGATCATGTATTAATTCCTCTATGACAAATTCATTAATATTTTAGTGTTTGCATTCTCTAAAATAGCATCGTTTTTACCAAATTCTTTCAGTCTTTCAACAAGAGTTAATTCAACTTTTTCCTCTGTTAAATGAGCAATCAAATCAGGTAATGTTGATTGTTGAGAAAGCTCAATACTGTTTTCAATCAGCGCTTTTTTTTCGGCCTGATTTAATGAAAGAGCATTGGATACAAAAGTGATCATTACTTCTTTAAAGTTCTCAATGTCTGAAGATTTTTGCGTAACTGTATGTGCTTTTTTCATGTTCTATTAATTCCCGTTTTAACTTATTAGATTTATATTTCAACTGAACAATTCTTTCATTGGGTCAGTTTCGTAGGCAAAGCCAAATTCGATGGCTTTTCGCATTAGTTCTTTTACTAATTGTAGATCACCTGCATTCTGTGCTTGAACGTAAACTTCTGAAGAAAAAAGGTCAATTTCAGCATACTCGTAACCTTCTCGAACTTTAAACGATATGAATACTTTTATGCCCATTTCATACAGCTCAGCGAATAAAGTCAGAATTCCTTGGTTGATTAAGTCGACATAAGGGTCATTCAGCGCGGTAAATGTTACTTTCCCATCTACTAAAAAATTAGAAATTAATATATTACTTCTATCGGGTCTCATTAAGTCATCAAGGTGAGGCAAATACCTCCAGCCGCAATACCATTTCTGGCAGACGATAGGGCGGGATTTGTAAATACTACATCCGTTGCCGCTTAGGTTTTTACAAGGAACATCCTGATCTTTTTTTAATGTTGGTTGGTCTATTGGTAAGGTGATGCAACAGATTTTACATTCACCACATACACGATCTTTTACTAACGCCTTTTCCGATGCATTATCAGCACTTATATCAATATCCTGTTCCATCAACACTTCCTTGGTTAATTAAAATTGGTCAACGTACGCTTTAGCTTCTTTCAAGCTACAGTCAGTAATTTCTCTATATATCGACATAGCTTCAGGTTTTTTTCCTGATTTTGATAACTTTTCGACACCAAAGGTTTCATTAATCAATGTTGGCAAGAGGTCTTCATTAACAACTTTATCAATATGATTATCTAAGCCATTTTCGCTATTAAACACACCTTTTTCATAGGCTAGTACTAGTGCACATTTTAACATTCGCTGTAATTCACTTGGCATAACTTTATTCCCATTCAATTAATTTTGTTGAGTATCCCAACATCAATGGGTGTTTTGGATCACCAGTAAGTGTTTTTCCTAAACATAATACTGGCTTTCCAGATTGTTTTAGTAATTCCATGAAATTATCTAATTCACCACGTAAATGTTTAGGTATTTTATTTCTACTTCCCCAGCATGGAACAAGCACATCTGCTTCAGCAATTATCTCTGCTAGATACTTGCGATTTTCTAGACCCATAGGTTCCGATGTTCTTGATAGTTCACTAACGTCAGTGGCCCTATATGCGAAAACATTACCAACGATGAACCGTTTTCCGTTATTACGTTCCGTAAAACCTCTCCATTTTTTCACCGTTGCATCATCAATTGTCGCATCTGCGGTGCTAGGGTTAATCCCAAAGTATGCTATCGTTTTCTCTTTGAAAAGGTCTACGTCTCGATATAGTTTATAGCGATATTTATTACATTCACTTAATACAGCTGACATGATTTTATTCCAATATAGTTAATTTGTCGGATGGAGTGTTGGGTATTACCCAGAATCCCTTTCGTTGGCGTGAGTAGAAACTTAGATTCAGACCAATCGAATTTATCGCCAATTTTTCTTTTTAAAGTAATCATCGGTTTATTCCCATCAAATTATTAATAATTTTCCGTCATACTTATCTAGGGCTTGTTAAACAAAAGTTAGCCGATGTTGTTTTTCAATATCATTAACCCAGCTTGCTAGTGATGTCTCATTTTCTATATATGCAGTCAATCCTGATTTCTCTGCAAACTCCTGCCATTTTCTAACTGAGGTTGTCACTTCTTTTATAATCTTAACAGCCTTACCTTTAGAGATATCAGCATGGGTTGCAACTGATAGTAAATCTTCAAGTTCAAAGTTTTTTCTCTTTCCGTTGATGGTCATTTGATGTTGTTTAGTCCAGCCACCACCATTGCAATAAGTTATGTCATAAGCCGGTGATAAATACCATGTACCACTTTGGTCCATTAAAAATGAGATATTCTTAGTATGATCATCTTGGTTAACAGAAATCACATTAAATACCATACGCCTAAAAAACTCATGCATGTCGGACTGTGGGAGTTTTAAATCTCGCATAGCGCCTATTGCTTGTTCGTATGAATAACCTCCAGATGAATTGAAATCAAAATGTGCTAAACCACATAACGTTTGCATAAAAACCTTGTCCCCACCATTTATGCGATCAAACCGTTTGGTCATAAAATGAGAACGTCCATTTTCAACAAATAAACGACATTCACTCATAATTATCCCAGAATCAATAGCCATTAGATAATACGCATATTCTAAAATCCCAAAACCTTGAGGATCTGCTAGTAATTCTTTGTCTCTATTTTCATTTACACCATCAAATTTCAGCAACCAATAAGTAAAACCTTCATCAGTTGCAATTTGGCCAGAACGTATCTCGTTAGTTTCCTCATTCCATGCAATAACTGCTTTGGCTCTTGCTCCCCCTGCTGAGGTACCTACCGAAATAATATGCTCAACAACCTTTTGCCTTTCTTTATCATCCTCACCTAATGTAGTATTAAGCGATCCTTTCTCAGATAAAGCCTCGTTAGCAAGAGTAACTAATTCATCAATTTGTAAGGTGTACGTTTTCTCAGTTTTGATGCCAATTGTCGGGGAGAACTCTAAACCACCCATGCCACGTTGACCGATGTAGCATAATCTTTCAATAGAGCTAAACGACTCTTTTTTCCGTCCGCTGCGCTCTAACCATTGATCTATTAATTGATTCCCAAATTTATCAGGTAGCGAATCTGCAACCATTCCTGGTAACCCTTTAAATGTATCTGTATTTAAGCTAGGAAAAGAGTACGTCTTTTTCACTGCTGGCATCGTGATAGGGGCTATTTCAATACCTGATTTAAGAAATACAGGGTCATACTCAAAATACCCTAAATCATCATGCCAAAAGACAACACCAACACGGGTTCCCCATAAATTAACGTCAATTTTATCTACTTTATTTTTCATTTTTAATTAACACTCCATTGCCGCCAATCTTCATTGAAACTTTCTGTCCCCAAGCGAATTCTTTTGGTTGTTTTGTTCTCAAGTGTACTGAAGCGACTCTTTGGCGAACTTTATTTTTCGTAGTTGTTAAGGCTATGCTTTGAGGTGGAGGAGGAGGAATGAAGTTGTTGAGCTGCTCAAGCATATTTAACGCTCTTAGTATTGCTATAACTTTAATTAACCCAACACTAGCTTTTCCATTTTCTATATTTTGAACAGTACCGACACTAACTCCTGCTTTTTCGGCCAGTAGTTTTTGGTCAATACCTTCATTAAGGCGAGCTGCCTCTATTCGTTCACCAATCATGACTAATATATGCTTATTACTTAAATGAGATACGTCCACCATAACACCTATAATTATATGTATTGGGTCTATATAAAACCATTATATATATAATAGTATATTTAATGACTATCCACCAGTAAATGTATAATTATATGTATTGATGGCATTTTAGAGCCTTAAAAAAGATTATTATGTGTTTATTGGTAGTTTTTTTGTCGCAGCATCCTTCACTCTTTTTGAAAGAGAATACCCCTCGAAATTGTCATTAAGAATAAAGGGCTTTTTGAATCCAAGCCGCGATATGAACTTTTGCCTGATAAAAATAGTTTACTATCTACATTCCCACACATTCCCATGCAGCCGTATTGATACCTTTTTTTGTGCTCAAATCTCCCATAACAAACTGCAACAAAAAAGGCCGTGAATTTAATTAAAAACACACGGCCTACTCGTTTAATCTATAAGTTTTTTTTACGTCGTGCTGCAAATCCACACAGCCCCAGAAGTAATAGTGCTCCTGATTCAATTACAGGAACTGTAGAAGGGGCCATGGTTACATTTGCAACAATAGATGTTGAATCACCCGCCCATGTACCATTAAATCGCTCTATCGTAAAATCGACAGAATCACTTGCTGATAAATACAATGTGTCATGATAACTTGTAGATGAATTAAACGAATAATTATCATTAAATAATACATTGGTACCTGAATCGTTATTTAATGACACTTCTAGTCCAGCCTGACCATAGTGCACAATATTAAATTTTGTATCGAATGCGTAGTTTGCTGTTGCCTGTGCATTAAAACGTAGAACAACATCTCCACCAGTAAAATTACCAGGGTGCGCATAAATAGCATTTGCTGCAACAACTCCGTCAAAAACGGATAAGTCAGAGGCGGAGCGGTTTATACCAAACCCGTAATAAGTTGAGTTTTTGTAAAAATCAAAACTGCTAAAGTTGTTTACCATATCTTCAGTTGTCGGGACACTAGTTGAATAATTAAACAATGTAAAATCACCATTGTTTAAATAACCCAACTGCCACAAGTTATCTGCTTTTTGAACCGTAGATCCAGCATCAATTAGATCATTAAAATAATCTGATGGATTTATTATTTCCGCGTTAGCACTGGAACTTAAAGATATTGCAACGATTGAAGCAAGTATGATTTTTATCATGATAAAACCTTTTGTTAATGTCTATTATCCGAATTTAGTCTGAATGACATTTACTTATAATGACATTCTCGTAAGTATTTACCTTTGTCATTATACTCGCCTTAAAAAAATCATAGCCGTGGATTATGGATAAAATAACTCGTTTTACGACGCTTGGCGCAATTCGCCTCCTTCACTTGTAAACTCACTTTTAGTGTTCAGGAGTTAGTAACCGCAGTTGATACGATTTTTACGGACAAGCGGAGCGTAACCCTCATTGATTGCTCAAAAACAGCCATTTTATCTGTGGAATTTTCCATTATGAATGGATCAAGGCCTCAATACTTCCTAATTATCACCATTACATCTTTTGCCCTAAACTTACAGTTAGTGCTATTACTGTGTCAGGCCAATTTGCAACCTGTCCAGAATCCCAGTCCTCATTTTCAAGGGCGTGCTCAAGAATATTGCTTATCTCTGGGTGCGTCTTTTTGACTTCTTCTGGCAGTTTGTTAATAAGTTCGACGAATTCCTCTGCCTCGCTCCAGTCTATACTTTGTCTTTCCGTCCAACTTTTATTGAGAATTAAAGCGGCAGTTTTTAGTTCTACTAATTGTTTTGTTGTTTCAATATTCAACATGGTGGTTTCCTCATTAAGGTTACATCTTCGATAGCACCCGTTTTAATTTGGGCTAGCTGTTAAATATAATGCTACCAAGCTGATATTTGAGTGCAGAAAAATACGTACAAGAGCACATCATAAAGACAAGTTTATTTTAATTTTTCATAAGCCTTTGTTAGGGCGTGATTAAATTGAAAAAATTAAAAAAGATTAATTTAAATGACTTTTATACAAAGACACAATGTACAATTTACTAAATCTAGTAGTTATTATTGTAGGTAGAAGTAGTGGGTAGTAAGGCTTTAAAATATTTAAAATGGCTCAAGCAAACAAGGGTAAATTATAATTTTGATATAACAGGCCTACAGCCTTTTATTTTTTCCGAAAGCTTAGGTAAAGAAAATAATCCACTTAGCTATGAACCTAATGACAGAACCATTTTGGCATGTCCCTTTCCCGTTTTTAGTATTGAAATAGAAGGTGATAATTTTCTTATTCACGATGAAGTATCGAAAGTTGAATGTATTTTATGTCATGAAATTACCGCCGGTGCTTACGATTTTTTACTATTAGGAAGATCCCAGAAGAGTGACGAACGTATGTGGCTTGAGATTCCTACCAACCACAAAAGCAATCATAGAGTAAGTCAACTCATTGATGTCGCAATTAGTCGGATACATGCAAAGGCCATAGGCACTAAATCAAACCTTGCGAAGATTCCGTATAAGAACACATCCGGTCAGAAAAAGGTATTTCACCCGCAAAAGTTTATCTATGTAAGCAGCCATGCCAAAGCTACAAATCAGCAGGTACTAAGCAAAGGTAATAATATCAAGTGGTCTGACAAAAGGTCAGTTATGGCACATTGGCGTGTATTAACGAACCCAGAATCATTAGGTGTTAATAGGTCAGGCGAGCGTAAAGTTAAAGGGTACACTTTTGTTAAAAACTATGAAAAAGGGAGTGGTGAATTAGTTATCAAACCCAGAAAGGTTGGTTAGCTTATTTAGTTTTTAGCCGGTATTAAGTATTTGCAATCAAAGTTAAAGTAATTGTGAAGGCTTATGCATTCTTATACTTCGGATAACAACCCCTTCAAAAGCTATTTGGTCATCCGCTGTAATTCTAATGGGTTTGTGCTCATCACTTGCAGACACTAATAGTTTGTTAACAGTATCAATTGATTTACAAAGAAACTCACCGTTATAAACAACAATTACGATACATCCGTTTGTCACAGGTTCAGACCTGTCGACGATTAATAGATCAGAATCAAAGATGCCAAATCCCGTCATTGAATTGCCACTGGCCTTGCCTATAAAGGTTGAAGTTGGCTTGGATATTAAAAGCTGATCAAGCGATAATCCATGTTTTTTGTAGGATTCCGCTGGCGACTCGAAACCACTGAACCCACAATTGATCAATGTTGATATAATGTTCATTCTATATACTACTGTGTTAATATACAGGTATTATAGGTTTGTTTGTCTGTTAGGTAAAGAGTACTTTATTAGGCGCCATAAAAGTCATATTTTAATGATGGCTTCTAAATAACCCTTTTTGCATGATTAATATACAATTCGTTTTAGGATAATAATTTTATTAGCCAATAAGTTAATGGTTTATTTCGGCAAAATAAAATAGATTGTTAATAGTTACTTTAATCATATGAATTACTACGCAAAGGAGTGCAAGGTGAAATTACAACATGTAAAGATGACAAGAGGTATTGGTGTTAATGATTTAATTGTCTCGATTGAAGATTCCAAAAACGGCAAGTCATGTGAATGTATTTGTATTGTTTGTCACAGTCCACTTATCGCACGTCAGGGTGAAAAGAATAGTTGGAGTTTTGCGCATGACTTTTCAACAGGTGAAGTCGATTGCGCATGGTCGGGCGAAACTGAATTGCATTTAAGGGTTAAAGAGTACCTTTCAAATTCCCCAACGTTAAATGTGCCCATTGGAATACACGATCCGATAATGGAGGTGTTAAAAATAGATGAAATAAAACTAGAAATGAAATATGACCCGACCCGTAGAATTCCTGATGTAACAATTATATCGAATGGAGAAGTAATTATTGTTGAAATAGGAGTGACACACTTTTGTGATAACAATAAAATCAGCGAATACAAGTATAATAATGTAAATGCATTAGAGTTTGACTTTAGTAAATTTGAACCAAAAGGTGACACTATTACTGATGATGATATCGAAGACTATTTCAGAGATATTAATTTTGACGTTAAATGGTTAAGTGTAGCGCCAGCAGGGTATCTCGGATGTAAGGTTCATGCACATGAACGAGACTATATATTCAAATATATGGAAGACATTCGCAATATAGAACAAGAGCATAGGTTGAAAATTCAAGGATTACAAAAAAATATTTATAAAAAAGAGCAAGAATTATCTTCCAAAGAATCTCAATTAGTTGAGATTGAAATACTCATTAACACTCAGTTACCAGGTGCGGAAAAAATTAAAGTTTTACTCGATGAATATAAGTATGAAGAATCAATACATATTAATAAATTGGAGAAGCTTACTAATACATGGATGAATCAAGCTAGGATTGATGCTGAGTTGGAATTTAATACAGAGCTTACATCCTTAAAAAACAAGCTCAAAGAACAATATATAGAAGACAATAGAGAATTGATTCAAAGCTTATCCGAAAAATTAGAAACCCATGAATCGGAGGTTCAACAAGCCAACCAAAACTTACAATTAATAGAAAATAATATAGTTAAGAAAAGTTCATCTTTAGAGCAGATATTAGAAAGAGAGAAGTTCATCGCGGATAACTTACACTCTTTGGATACCAAAACAAGAAAAATAGCTCAGGTCCGAATTCAATTGAATCGTATACTTCCTGAATTCAAAGATTTCTATAGAAAAACAGGCTCCCCTTGTCCTTTTCCACATGATATTGAACAGCAATTGAACGCAGACCCCATTCGTATATTATACGAACAATTAATTGCGAAAGAATAGGGTGATTAATTTGGTGCAGGCTTTTAGGTAACAATGTTGCCTTTTCATTTATCTTTGCATGGTAAATCGTTGTGCATCTAGCACTCAAGTGAATATTGACGAATAAATAATAATTAAATTAACGATGTAGGATGCAATAAAATGATTATCAAATTTCAAAGTCATTCTGACTATGTTTTGGCAACAACAATGCTGGTTAATAGTATTGATCAAGTAGAAATATTTAATGAACTTGTTTCGTTATTCTATGAAGCAAATATACCTTTAGGAACAAAGCCTCTTATTGATATTAAGCTTTCAAAAAAAGAAATTGAAATCATAACAAATAATAATACAGCGCTTGGTGAGATCTTAAATAAACAGCCTGATAATATACAACTAGAATCTCTGGTATATTCCTTTTGTGACGTTGCCGTTGCTGTGGAACATAACCAAGAACAAAATACATTGATGGAATAAAATATGCCGGCCATAGAAATAAGTTTAAAAGATACATATTACTTCAACAAAACGACTGCATTTAAAATCGTTGGTAATAATTCAGAAAGTGATTTAGTTATTGAAATCCTAGGTGACAACAAAGTAAATTTAACAGCTTCAATTAAGTTATTTGAATTTAATGAGGGTCTAAAGTTTGGAACCATTACTAATTTTCAGGAAGATGATAGAAATCCTGTGCATTCAACTCATTGTATGAAATGTGACAAGGGGGCCAATTATTTTCTCGGTGAAAAGGTTCCTGAATCATGTCCTGAGTGCGGTGAACATAAGAACTATGACATATTGAACATTGAATCTCTTAGTTAAAATATTTGGAGGTTTAAAAATAATAGTAACCAGCTTACTTATCGGTGTTAGAACAGCACTTTAAGAAAGAATTTACATATTAATCAAATATTGGAACCAATGAATGCTTTCAACAACGATCACAGTAAGGTTACTTGATAAGCCAGAACATATTTATACCCCAAGAAGCTATAATGCCTCGATAAAGAAAGAAGCGAAAACATATTGGTTGGTTAATATTGATGGCTTTCACTCACCGTGGAAATTTTCTAAATCTGACAATAGAAGAATAGATAAACCTAAACATGATCAAGCTAATTATTGTTTAGAGATTAACACCGTTAAAAATACCGGAGGAATTGACAACGTTATAAAAGAGGTAAAAGACAATCATTTGCTGAAATCTGGTGATATGCAGCTTGACTCAGCAAGGCATGAACTATACAAAGCAAAGCTATCTGGTTGCCTTGTTGGTGTTATGTCTTGTTTTGGTATTGAACATCGACAATATTTACGGCTCTGGGACGTTTATAAAGAGATACATGAAGAGTGGGTTAATTACTATGACTCTGAGCTTAAAAAATAATAAGGGAGTATAAAATGGCTAAATTTAATGTGGGCTACTTATTTAAACCCACACATGACGAAATTCACTTTTTAAAAATTGGCGCAAATGGAGATATGCGCAAGAAATACAGCAACAATTTCACAACAAACATTGAGTTGGCAGAAGTTGGAAAAAATGAAGAAAAAGCCAAAAACTTCATAGTGAAATTGGTATCAAAATTTCCAGATGATGACGATTATAAATGGACTCCTGTTATAGTTGATATCGACAACAAAACATATAAACGGTTTACTCATGGTCAATGGCATAATGAAGCAATCAAAATATCTTTTCATGCGAATTGAAAATTTAATGGTGATAAGAGCAACTGAAAATAGTCAAGAGGTTCGTTGAAAATGGAATTAATGAGTGTAGACAAAAGCAGCGAAACCTCAGATGTTGCAGCAATTAACTCAGAAATTGAAATTAAAACGTCAAAATTTTTCAGAAGCATTGAATGTGCATTAGAAATAGCCTTTAAACTTGCAGGTGTTTATGTGACTTTTTTACTGTTTAATCTACTGGGCAAAGCCATGCTTGATACAGACTATAGAGCGGATACTTTGTTTAGTGTTGTTTTATTGCCTGCACTTTACATCATAAAAGATGCCCATGTTATTTTGGCACCTTATTTCGTTAAGATAAAAATATCTCAAAGGTATATAGAATCTAGAGCAGGCATTCTCACCCAACGAAATGATAAGTTAGGATTTGAAACAGTTGAGAATATTGAAGTAGTAAGGACTATTGGTGGACGTTTATTAAATTATGGCACTATATTTCTATATGCTCATGGTTCATGGGTTCGCTTGCCCTCCGTTATCAATCCCACTAAGATTCAGGCTGAAATTGAGGTAAAACTAAAATCTAAATTTGGAAAGTGAACTGAATGAACAGAGATGATTCAGAGCCAAACAGCTTTCGTGAACAATTGAACATAGCTTAATTAACGTAACGGATATTTATGATTTTCATAAAGCACGTAGACAGACATCTCAACACAAAATTTAATATTACAGATATATTTAAAGTCAGGATTATTAATTAATGGAAGTGCCATCAGGTTACTGCAGTCAATGCTGCAAGGTGACATTCAAGAATCAAGATTACGGATATTTCGTCGGAATATTCGATTCTCAATATGGTAGATTGAATATGGGGGAACATGGTGTCAACGTGAATTGCAGGGGATGCGGTGATACTCAAGTTGATAATAAGGGGCATTGTGTTAGTGTGAATTGCTCAAAAAGTCACAATGTAAATTCAAATAAGAAAAAAGATTATGTAGAAGTCAAAGTAGAAGCCTTAGCGATATTAAACATGGTAATGGATGGTAAAACCATCAAGGAAGTTCATACAGAGTTAAATATATCTCAGGGGAAAGTACGTCAGATGTTAGATGTCGCGTTACTCCCCATGCAGAAATATTGTAGATGGTTTAAATTTGAGCTTCCTGTGACCAAACGTGCTAAAGATATAGTAAATAACTCTGCGTTGATACGAGAATTAGTGGAAGAAGCCAAGTATTTTAAATAGCGAGGTAATGTTCATCAATCGCATTTAAATATAATAGTGATGATAACTTTAAAAGGAAGTGAGCAATGAAGCAAAATGATAATGAAGCTAATATTTCAAATAAGAATAAAGGTACCAAAGGGGTAAACATACAATATGCCAAAAATACTGGCAATAAAGGCAAACAGTTGAATCCAAATCAAAAACCAATTAGTTTAGACCATCAGTTAGATGAAGACGCTATGGCCGACGATTTTCCGTGGAGTCAGTAACCTCATGCAACGAACTTTAGCTTAGAAGTCTTATATACTCCCAAATGACTTGTAACAATGCAATGCAACAGCTCAGAGCCTCTAGCATGCTACGATATATGATTTGGGTTTGTTATCTGTATAAAATTATAGAAGAAACATCTTACAACATGAATAAGAACGAACGATTAAAGACTCTGTGTGACGATTCATTACTTCACCTTTATTTCAAAATGAGCGCTACAAAGGGGTTTATTGCTCCATCTTTGAAGAATCAAATATTAGTAAATTATTTAAAACCAAAGGTTAAAGCGCAAGAAAACAAAAACATTAAAAAAGACATCCAACTGTTAATTCGTATAGGTCGAAGTCAAACACACCATCTGGAAGGTAAAATATCAGAGCTTAAAATTTTAACGCAAAACGTTATGATGGCGAGTAAAAATTAAGATTCGGTACCACCACCCATTATCTGCATGAAATATTCAGTGTGTTACTTTAATTCCAATATAAATTCAGGGTAGCAAACAATGACTATCCAATTTATTCCTCATTAGCCAAAGTAGATGGTACATCATTATAAATGGTGATATCTGTTCGACGTTGATGTTTTATGAAATAGAGCCCATTAAGTTGGGTGATACAGGGAAATATATATGCTTGATTGGAATATGATTAGTTCAGTTGCCACTGCGTTTGGTGCGATAGTTACCGCTATAGGGGTTCTATTTGGAGCATGGCAAATTCGGTTGGGGAAAAAGCAGTCACAGGCTGAATTTGAGGACAACTTTGATCAACAATACCGCTCTCTCACAATGGAGCTACCGGTGGACGTTCTGATTGGTAAAGAAATCAAAGACGACCAAAAGGTATATGTCAGGGAGCTAATTTATAACTATTTTGATTTGGCTAATGAGCAGAGCTATCTAAGAGCCAAGGGAAGGATTTGCAGGCACACTTGGCAGTCCTGGAGTGCGGGAATGAGTAATCACCTCGATAACCCCGCATTTAAAGAGGTATATGATGAGATTATTGAACGCAGTTCTTTTACATACTTGAAAAGGCTAGTCGATAGTGAGTTTAAATCAGATCCGAAATCTTGGTATTAATGATGTGTACTTTCAATGATTCAAATAGTAGATGATGTAATTGACAACAATTAATGTATAGGTCTTACAGTTACAGGTTAATTTTACTATAGAAACTCAGTAGTACGGCTCCGACACACTGCTAAGGAACATTCGGGCTTAGTAGGCTTATCTTTAGTGCAATGGGCGCAACCGCAGAACGCTGAAAGGTTACGTAAAATTAGCCTGTAATTTATCCATTAATATCAGCCAATAAAATTGGAGTAATAAACAACTATGGCATTTCAAGAAGACTTTGGAAAGTGTAACCAGTGCGGTGAAAACGATTGCGACTGTGAAGGTATTGGCCTTATCACTTATAGACTGGTTGATAAAAACCAAACCCGCTACCTTCGCGACAAAGAGCATGCTAAATTCATGATCATAGATGACGGTAACGAACTTGGCTGTATATGGATGTCTAATGATGACATTAGATCTAATGCAAAAATGAATCCTACTCAAAAGGAAGTTTTGTTCACAGGAATAATATGATCTGGAATACTAAATGATTAAAGACAAGTATCATGAACTAGGTCAATTAGCGTTCATAAAAGGAGAGTCCATTGGTGATTGTAGGTTGAGAAACTCTGAACGAAGGCTCGCATGGATGCGCGGTTTCAAACAGGCTCAAAGAGATGATATTCCCATATTTGAAACTAGGTCAGAGCATCCCGTTACGACTAAAGAAAAAATCAAGTTATTGCGTGAGTTATTAAACAAAGTTTGAAAATGGATTTAGATCAACTGAAAGCATTTTCACCGTGGTATAGAACAACCAAAGAGTACCTAACTCCCGAGGTGACTTCATTCACTCCATGAG
>Ga0105359_10001238_pt1 | contig 21498 bp, 17 predicted proteins | sample GOMGulsemesocosm_6_FD_83659 | JGI IMG/M metagenome (GOLD analysis project Ga0105359, IMG submission 83659) | Methane-oxidizing microbial communities from mesocosms in the Gulf of Mexico - GOM8C Gulf of Mexico | ecosystem: Environmental > Aquatic > Marine > Cold seeps | place: Gulf of Mexico...
GGCGGTATAAATCACAGGCATTACTTGATGAAACGGCGTTATTAAGCTGCATGATGTATGTGGATTTAAATCCAATTAGAGCCAATATGAGTGAAGATTTAGCGCATAGTGACTTTACTTCTATCCAAGAGCGCATTGAATGTTACAAACAAACTGATAAAAAAGGTAACACCGAAGAATCAGGCTCCTCACAAACCAAGCAACCACCTGCATTAATACCTTTTGGATTAACCCAGGAGAGTAACGTCATTGCTTTCCCGTTATCAGATTACCTTGCTTTAGCAGATTGGAGCGGCAGAGCAATTCACCCACAAAAATCAGGTTTTATCGACCCCAAAACACCAAAATTAATAGAAACACTTGGCTTAAATGAAGAAGAGTGGCTTGAAAGCATTCGAAACTTTAGACGTCAGTATGGCAACTTTGCGGGCAATGAAGCGTCGTTAAGGCATTGTGCGAATCAACATGATGATTGCTGGTATAAAGGGGTCGGTTGACATTAAAAAAAGATAGCTAACAGCAAATCTCTAAATCATCAATGACCATGACGGCCTGTTGTTGTCTGAAATAACCAATTTGTAGTCTTTAGTGTGTCTATTTATTTTTTGTCAATTTGTCTTCAGTACTTCTTATTATTTAATACCCGTGAACTATCCGATAAATCAAATGACTTCAATGCTTAGTGACATAATGACGATTTAAATTCTTGGCTGTCCTAAATTAAATAGTCCTAAATTAAATAATTCATTTGATATAATTTTACGGCACATTTCTATGGATGTGGTGTGTGGACTAGATTTGGATGAAATTTGATCAATGCATTACTGGTTAGATTAACGTATGGTTTATATAGGAAATTTTCGAAATTATGGAACGTAGTTATTTAACAACAATGTCGCTTCTAATCCTGCATCAAATTGATGCTGCATATTGGAAAGAATGGGAAATGTTTTATGTATCTGGTGGAATTCAGGTTTTTTTAGTCTTCAATTTAGTCATACTACTTGTCGGTAGCCCTGAGTTTAACTTACCAGCTTCGTTATTAATCATATTCCTTTGCTTATTATCGTCACTATTTCAAATCAAACAAACTATTAATGATCGTACTAAGCGCAGTGATCAATTTTAAGCTGGCATTGCTCGATGAGACAGTTTTATTTAGCAGTTTCTTATGAAGTTATTTTAGTTGTTTATTCTCATAACTAGCCCATACCAGATTATCAGGCGTATTTACATGATGAATGAGATTTGAATGATTTGTCATAGTAGATGAATAGTTGGCAGCAATTAACACTAACTCTAATCAGGATAATAATTCCCTTGGAGGCGACAGGTAATTTATGGATGTCCCAAAATAGAAGAATGTTGAGCCCGAATTCATTACACGTCTAAAAAGCCTATCAACATAATTTAACTAACTCATTGAGAATTGAACCTAAATAAATTATTGTTTAATCATGAAACAACAAGGCGCAGCTTAAGCTATATCATGTTGTTGCCAATTTAAAAAGTTTGCCGCTAGGAGCAAGTATTGACGTATCAAGATAAAGAACTTTGCAAAATACGCACGATCACTACATTTTTATCATTAGACCCTGATAAGAATAACTGGAGTGCGAAGATTAAGGAGGCATCTGATTTTTGCCTTAATCTAAGTCATAAATTTAGCGATGAAGACTATACCGTGCAGTCTATTCGGATTGTTACAAATCCTTTTGGCGAATATTTAAATACAACGAATATTGAAACCGCTAGGGCTGATCTAAATGATTTAAGTGAGCTACTAAAGACCTTGAATAGCGCTGACATGCGAATTAGGTTCGCCATTGGTGAAGCTAGAACTAAGGGCGAAATAGAGCTTCTACCTGAGTTGATTCGAGAGTTTGGCGATTTATGTAATGTATGTGTCAATGTTGGGCTAGATGAGTTTGGCGTTTTAGATAACGATCTAATCGAAGACTCGGTAAAAGCAGTTCAAAAAATTAGTGCCATTACTCCTAGAGGTGAAGGGAACTTTAATTTCACAGTTAACTTTAACTGTCAGCCGTTAATTCCTTATTTCCCAGCGAGCTATCACAGAAAAGAATTGGGCAATAAATTTGTTATTGGTCTTGAAACACCAGATTTACTTGTTCAAGTACTCAAAACTTTTAATCAATCCAACAATGCTTTAAGTCATGGTAAAAAACTTAAGGGTTATTATGACGTCATGAGTGAATCCCTTGGCCATCATATAACTATTATTAAGCAAATTGTTAAGCACAACGCTGTTGGTGCTCCGTTTGAATTCGCTGGGTTTGATAGTTCGGCAGCACCCTCAAAAGACTGCGCTAGCATGGTGGAAGTTTATGAAGAAATGGGCATCGAATACTTTGGAGCTGCAGGAACAGTAGAAGCATCTTCGTTACTCACCAAGGTCTTTAAATCTGTTAAAGGCGTCGAACTGGTTGGTTTTTCAGGCCTGATGTTGGCATTGACTGAAGATACAGGCTTAGCGCGAGGCACGATGAATGGCGATTTTGATATTCGTTCTCTTTTAACTTACAGCGCCGTATGCGGCATAGGATTGGATACAGTTCCTATTCCAGGTGATACGCCTGCGGATAAAATAGCAGCGTTGATGAGAGATACTGGCACCATGGCTTATCGATTGAACAAACCTTTAACAGTCCGTTTATTTCCTGTGCCCGGATTAAGTGCTGGTGAGATGACGGCTTTTGAAAGCGATGACCTGTGTAATTGTGCTGTACTTGCTGTGCCGTAGATCAAGGTAATAGCGGAGCTACGCGATAAAGTGATGGTGCATGACATAAGTATTTCTGTCTGTGCGCCAATCAAATCATCAGTTATGTCACATTCTATGAGGCATAAATGTCACGAAACTATATTTTGTTTTCGTGAAGAATTTGATACATAATCATTATTAGTTATTGGCTAACTATACTTTTTAATCAATATTTTACTGTTCAAAATGTCTCACTGATAGTGAAATAAATAAACCGAGTTAGAATAATTTTTTACCTAATCTTTCTGTTGGCAAATGATGTCGGTTGTGAATAGTTTAGGTGTATTACTGGATGTAATAGAAGGTGAATTATGCAGAATATAAATGGACCAAGAATATTATTTGTTGACGATGAACCTGCTGTACTGCGTTCCCTAGAACGTATCTCACGTAAATTAGATGCTGAAATACTGACTGCATCAAGTGGAAAAATTGCATTAGAAATCATTGAACAAGCCCCTGTAGATGTCATTGTATCAGACATGAGAATGCCTGAAATGGATGGGAATCAATTGCTCGAGCAAGTAGCAAAGCTTACCCCTGAAACGGTTCGTATTGTGCTAACTGGCTTTGCCGACATGGACATGGTGCTGTCTGCTGTTAATGATGGGCATATCTGGGGATACCTTCAAAAACCTTGGGATAACTACGATTTAATAGTCAAGCTTAAGCAAGCATTGCAACTACAACAAGCATTAGCAGAACGCACATTAATGCGCCGAACCATTGAGCAATACCAGCTGTACCGCAAAGAATGTTTTGAAGGATTTATTGGCGACTCTGTCGCTATGCAATTTGTTTATTCATCCATTGAACAATGCGCGCCAAGCCATGCATCTGTTTTTATTACCGGCCCTAGTGGTTCAGGTAAGGAAGTTGCTGCCCATGCCATTCATCGGTTAAGTAAACGCAGTGAAAAAGCTTTTATCGCGCTAAATTGTGCTGCAATTCCTTCTGAATTAATGGAATCTGAGATCTTTGGGCATGTAAAAGGGGCTTTCTCTGGTGCTGTATCAAACAGAGAAGGTGCTGCATCTCTGGCCAATGGGGGGAGTTTGTTTTTAGATGAAATTGGTGAAATGGATATTAATTTACAAGCAAAATTATTACGTTTTATCCAAGATGGGAAGTATCAAAAGGTTGGCAGTGGCAAAGAGGAATATGCCAACATACGCTTTATTTGTGCCACAAATAGAAATCCTCATTTAGCGATTGCCGATAAAAAGTTACGAGAGGATTTATTCTATCGTCTTAACGTTGTTTCTCTTTTCCTACCTCCTTTACAGGAACGAGAGCAAGATAGTCTAAAATTAGCCCAGCACTTTTTAAGCTATTATAGCGATGTTGAAGAAAAAGGCTTTGCAGGGTTCGCTTCTGATGCTGAGGCCTTAATTTTGAATTACACCTGGCCGGGTAATGTTCGTCAACTGCAAAATGTTATTCATAGTTCGGTTGTAATGTCTGATGGACCACTTATTTCAAAAGCCATTTTATCGAGCCAATTACAAGGGCAGGGCAGTATGACACCGCAAACTATTGTTAACCCTGTGGCTGAACCAGAGATTGATTACGGAGCGATGTCTCAATCACAACCTGCGGCTGTACAAGCTCCTAATGACGGAGAAATTATGTCATTGGCCGAGGTTGAACGCCGAGCAATAAAGCATACTATTGATATGTGTGAGGGCAATATTGTAAAGGCAGCCAGTGAGCTTGAAGTCAGTCCGTCAACGCTTTATCGTAAAATTCAACAATGGCAAGAAATGCAGCCAGAATAATTTTTTTAAAATGCAAAACGCACGGTGATTAACAATCGCAATATGCAATTTTCCTGCAGTGACAGTATGTTACTTAAAACCTAATTCACTATTTAGTTATATAAAATAGTCAGTTAGGTTTTTTTTACATATTGGAATGGAACTTGAAGTGTTTATTTTAAGATAAATAAATTTAAGTGAGGGTGATATGTTAGTTGATAATGTTAAACAATTATTTCGCCCTGTGTTGCAATTATTCTCCAATGCAGCTTGGCTCTTAGGCGCAGAGCTAGTCGCTAAAATTTCCCGCATTGTTACCATCATAGTATTAGCGGTCGCATTAACCCCTATTTCATATGGCACTGCGACCCTGGCTTTGGCTTGTCATGAAATGTTGGCTTTAACGTTACGTGCAGGTACGGGCTCTCAGATTATTCGCTGCGACGATACCGACTTAGAGTCCTTTGCAAAAAATGGCGCTACTATCCAATGGGGAATTTGCTTAACGTTAGCCACGGTTCAATACTGTATTGCACAAACTATTGCCGCTTGGTATGACAATCCAGACCTGGTGCTGTTATTAGAAGTGATGGCAGCAACTTATCTATTTTATCCTTGGGTATGTATTAAAATATTCTTGCTGCAACGTGCTAATCGTATGCGTCAATTTAGTATTTTAAATGGCATCTGTGTCTCCATGGAAAATATTTCTATTGCGTTGTTTGCTTGGTGGCAGGCTGATTTTATGGCCGTCGCTTATGGAAAAATAGTATTCTCTCTTTTATGGCTTATTCTTTTCTCATTCATACCAATGAAGTCTTATGGGTTAGGCTTTAATCCTACTGTCATTAAATCGTTGCTGCGAACCTCTGGTCAGTTATTTAGTAGCGAGTTTCTAAAATCATTGCGAGTACATGCCGATACCTTTATCGCCGCTAAAATTATGTCCCCAGAGTTATTTGGTTTATACAGTTTTGCCAAAAATGCAGGCATAGGGTTGAGCCAATCGCTCAGTAATGTATTCAATAGCGCGCTATATCCATTTCTTTGCAAGCTACAGAGGGAAAACACAATAATTAAGCATCAACGCTTAGTGTATTTAGTGACCTTTGCTGTCGGGTTGTTATTTGTTGTGCAAGCAGGTTTAGTTCCATTTTATGTTCCTATTTTATTTGATGCTAAATGGCTTTCAATGATCCCTGTTGTCACCGTTATGTGCTTAGTCGCATTGCCATCAATTATTGTCGATACCTATTGTAGTTTCGAACGTGCTCAAGCGAATTTCAATCGGGAAATAGTGACACGTTTTATTTGTTTGCTCATTAGTTTGTCGGTGTTATTTATTTATGCGCCAACTCAGCCGATGGAGTTTGCCCAGGTCATGGTTTGCAGTGGCGTATTGTGGTGCATGACGATCTATTTTGGTCATCGTTTAATTAGTAAAGCTGCTAACTATCTCGCCATTTTCAACAGGAGAAAATCTCATGAATATTAATTCTGTTCCTATTGTTTCGGTCGTTATCCCAATGTTTAACGTGGATAAGTATATTTCACAAAGTATTCGGTCTGTATTGAGTCAAAGTTTCCATCATTTTGAATTAATTTTGGTTGATGATGGATGCAGTGATAATACACTTGAGGTGGTTAAAGAGTTTGATGATGCGCGTATTCGTGTTATTTCACAGCGTAATCGCGGCTTATCAGGCGCAAGAAATACGGGCATAGATGCGGCGCGTGGCATTTATGTGGCATTGCTTGATGCTGATGATTATTGGGCAAAAGATAAGTTATCCAAACATGTGAAACATTTAAATACACACCCTCGCGTGGGCATCAGCTATTGTCCGTCACTCTTTGTTGATGAAGAAAATAATTTACTTGGTATTGGGCAATACCCAAAATTGACGCATATAACTAAACAACACATCTTTTGCCGTAATCCGATTGGTAATGGCTCTGCAGCAGTAATACGTCGTTCATTGCTCGATGAAATAGGGTACTACGGTGAAGGAAAAGACAAATATCGCAGAATGTATTTTAACGAGAATTTAAGACAATCTGAAGATATCGAACTTTGGACCCGCATTGCCATTTCCACCGATTGGATATTTGAAGGCATTGAGCAGCCATTAACCTATTACCGCGTTAATGAGGGCGGATTATCGGCTAACCTTGAAAAACAATATGCTTATTGGAAGCAAGCCGTTAAATTTAATCGCCATAAGGATCCAATTTTTTTCCAACAATATTATCAATTAGCTAAAGCTTATCAATTGCGTTACATGGCACGAAGAGCTGTGCAAACACAAAGTCGCTTTGACGCTGTTAAACTGATTCATCGTGCGCTGATATGCGATATCAGAATTTTAGTTCAAGAGCCTAATCGTACCTGTATAACCTTTGCTAGTGCTTGGTTAAAATTATTACCTGTGAAGTTATTTCAGCGCATAGAGCATCTTGCCATGGTGTATTTAGGCCGTAACAAAGTAAGCTAACGGATGTAATATCATCGGATTTAAATGAGAGTAATGCATTAAACTGCGTTTATTCTATGGGCAATGAAATAGTAAAACTGCTGCCATGGCCGAGCTCCGAAATCACATTAATCGTGCCATTATGCTGTGCAATAATCCGATGACAGATTGATAAACCTAACCCTGTGCCTTGGCCAATAGGCTTTGACGTATAAAAAGGTGTAAATATTTGGTCAAGCTTATCGGGTGCTATTCCACAGCCGGTGTCAGTGATTGTTATTAAGACATGCTCTTCTTTGATGGATGTTTTAACCGAAATCGTGCCGTCATGTTCAATAGCCTGACCGGCATTGATTAATAAATTCATAAAGACTTGGTTGAGTTTGCTCGGGTGCATCAATATAGGGGGCAATGGGGCGAGATCAATGTCTAATTTACAATGATATTTAAGTTCGTGTTTTGCCATCACAATAGTCGCATTGAGCCCTTCATTTAGGTCCGCTAGCACTTTTTCGGGCGCATCGGCTCTGGCAAAGGATTTTAAACTTTGGATAATTTCCGTCACACGTGTAATGCCAGACGTAGTGCTGTCTATGAGCGGGTTAATATCTTCCAGCAAAAAGTCGATGTCATATTTTTTATAAAGGGCACTCAGTTGTTCTTTCTGCTGTGGTGTTGTGACTTCTGATTGTAATTGAAATAACAAGTCTTGAATGTCGAGCCAGTAGCTTTTTAAGGTATCAATGTTACTTTTAACAAAGCCTATTGGATTGTTAATCTCATGGGCAACACCGGCGACTAAAACCCCTAAACTGGCCATTTTCTCTGACTGCATTCGCTGTGATTCACTCATTTTAAGATCTTCATGGCTTTGAATCAGTAGTTGCTTACTTGATATAAGATCTTGTTCACGCTTGGATATACTTCTACTCATATGATTGAAGTTATTGAACAAGTTTGATAATTCTTTAATCTTTAAATCCGCCTTAAGTGGAACAAGCAGATCGCCATCATCGAGAGAATTCGTAGCCAAGGCTAAAGCCGAAATTGGCGTTACAATATATCTGTAGCCTAAATAATAGGCTAGTAGGGTAATAATCAAAATAGCGAATAAAATCAGTAGAGTGAGTTGAACGATAAGCTCAGTAATGGATGATTTAATGGCAGTATCATCAAACGTGAAGTTCAGTATAAGGTCAAGTTTTGGCCATTGTTTCTGACGTTTAATGCCCGTTTCTATATGACCGAATAGAGCGATGGGCTGTTGATTATGTATTAACTCGATTGATAAAGTTTGCAGCTCTGACGACGAACCATGCTGATGATGAATACGTTCGATAGGAATGGTTGTGGTGAATATTCCCTCTACACTATTGTTGTAGGTTACTGGCGCCGCTAAGACCCAATAATAATTGTTCTCAATTTTCTCTAAAACAATATAGTCAGAGACTTTATTTTCGAGTAAATTTTTAAGCCATGTAGCTTCATCATGGGAAAAATCTGGGTTTTCATTAGTGGAATAAACGAGCTCGCCGTCAAAGTCGAGCAGGCTATGATCATATTTTTCACCTAAAAAGCGTAGGTGTTTTAAGTGTTCAGCAATAATCTGTGCATTATCATTATTTTTCATTAACGTTTGAACGATAATTGGGCGTTTACTTTGTGCATTTAAAATAGTGAGATGATTATCTAAGAACAAACGATAATTATCGCTAATTGTTTGCATTTGAAGTGTAATAAACGCCTGTTGTTGTTCATTGACCGATTTAACGGCCTGGTTAACGACAATAAAGGTAGTGACTAAGGCAAGTGCTAAATAACTGACAAAGATAAACTTTGCCATAGCAAATGATATTGATGTTTGATTCATATAAAGAGATTACTTCACTTTTTCATCGTTTAAATGAATTGTATTATATTTATCATAATATCCCATCATGTAATCGTTAGGATTTAATGCTTCATGGGCATCGGGCGTCTGTACTTTATAAGGTGAAAAGGGTTTGTGATAGCGTTTAATAAGACCGGAAACTGGTTGCTTCAAATGTTCAAGGGCATCACGTATGGCATGACGGTCTTTGTCTCTATCACCAGTTAATGTCGCTTGATTGATGGCCGCAATGAGTAACTTTGTTAAGTCATACGCATGAATAAACCCGGTCGGTGCCGCTAAGTCTGCAGGCGTCTTGATGTCGGTTTGAGTGGCCAATTGGGAGAAAACCTGGCGCGAATGTGCTGATTGCGGTGAAGAGACAAATGAGAATTTAGTCTGAATAAATTGTAAATCAATAGCCTCGCGTTCATTGGCTTGAACCGCTCGTGAAAAGCCGCCCCCGGTTATGCCCCAATGGCTTCTTACGGCTATTTTTGAGGACAATGCCGCGAGTTGCTTAGAAAACGTAATGCCTTCAGGTGCATTACCGACGAAAAAAATAACATCTGCTTTAGATGCAATAATCGAATGAAGAATAATGCGCGCTTGGCTATCATCAATACCCCAATTAAACCATTGAGAACCCGCAAGGGCGATATTATTGGCTTTTAATGTTTTAGACATTGTTTTGTGGTTTGAACGACCCCAACCAGTGTCTTCAAGCAGTAAAAATGGGCGTTTAAACCCTTGTTTCAAGGACTCGGTTACAATGTAATTACCTGCTTTACTGTCATCAATGGATAACCGAAATATCCAATTTTCAGCTTGGTCTGTACGAGTAATTGGACCGGCAGCAGCCCATGGCACTAGGGTCAGGATTTTCTGGCTGTTGATTGTTTTTTTATTGGTCAGTAAGACGGGAGAGTGTAAGCCCCCAAATACCGCTAATGCACGCTCATCGGCGATAAATTGTTTGAGATGCTTTGTGCTGCGCCGAGAGTTGCCGCGGTGATCTTTTATAATGACTTTAAAGGGATAGTTGTTTAACACGTAATCGTGTTCAGCAAGTGCTGTGTTTATGCCTTTCTCTATGGACAAGGCTGACTCTTTGGTCGTGGTGAAATCAGCATCTAAGTAGATATGGTAGGGTAGTTTTTGAACATTAGAAAAAGCTAATGATGAAAAAAGTATTAATACCAATGTAAGGGTTTGTCGAAAAATAATCATGAATTTCAGCTCCTTGCTTTCATCTATTCATTCATATTTTTAACATAACTTGCCCTATAAATATACACAAACCTTAAACGATGCTTACGAATAAACCGGGCCGGGTAAATTCTCAATAATGTCCAGTAAATACGTAGTTTGCTGTTTCATTAATTGTGGATTACTTTGACTCTGCACATTGAGCTTAATAAGAGATTGCGTATTGGACCAACGTAAGTTGAAACACCATTCATTAAATGTCATGGATAGACCGTCATTGTGCTCTATTTCTATCGCATCTTGAGCTAACGTTTGTTCGAGGGTATCAAATAAGAAGTCAGTATTGTAACAGTCACAATTAATATCAGCATATGTAGAGTACGCATCTATTTGTTGGCAAGCGAGTTGATTAAGGCTTAGCGAATTTATCGACATTAACTCAATAATTTTCATCCATGACAGCATGCCGCTGTGACTTGATAATAAATCACAATAGTGATCAGGGGCACTATTTGTTTTTTGTTGCTCGCCAGGCGCTTGTGACATTGAAGAAGCGATGAGCGCGTCAATATGATTACATTCAATGTAATTTCCCTGTGCATCGAAGAAATAGCATTGCTGAAACTCAATATCCCAAGCCAGCCCTAAATCAGCATGGTAAGCAGTAACAGCTTCTTGTGTCAGTTTTTGTTGATGGGCAAGTTGTGGATTGGGTATGCCTAATGGAAAATCGCCATCAGGTTGGTTATTAAGCTTAATAAATTGCACCGGAACGCTATGCTGATTAAAGTGTGCCTCTATTGCATTAATGATAGGACCAGCAGTCCCATTGCCAGCGTTAACCACAATTTTTAATGGCTTAATATTGTCCAGAGGCACAACTTTTAGCATAAGTTGAAGGTATTGATCCATATAGTTATTATCTACAACTCTGCCAAAGTTAGGTTTTTCATTGGGCTGATATTGGTCCGCTAGTCTTTTAATATCTAATAGACCGTTATCGTTTGTAATAGGGACATTTTGTGAGCCGACTAATTTCATACCATTATAACCTTCGTCACCAAGGCTACCGGTAATCATGATTGCGCCATCACACTGATTAAGGTCGGTGGCAAAATGCAACTCCTGTGTGCCGCATGTGCCAATGTTTATGACATTGCAATTGGCACTTCGAAGGCCATGAATTACCGAGCGTTGAAAGGCTGGGGTAGATAGTCGATTATCACCGCCAACAACAATATTTTTGGCGTTAAGATAAGCTGCCATGGCAAAACCAATTCTAAAAGCCATAAATTCATCGAATTCTTGGTCAATCAATCCGTATATACCATCAACTTTAAAACAATTTAAATTAGCCATCTTCTTATCCCCTAATTGTTAATTTAGAAACAGATCAGACGCTGTATTAACTGATGCGACTATTAGTTTCGTAATAGGAGATTTGCAGTATTTATTCCAAGTTTTTAACTGGCTGAATTGTATGTTGTATTTTATATGGTGATAATTTTTGTGTCGGAAAATGAAAAACTGTTTGCACAATGAAAATCGAAATAAAAAATTATTTCACTTTGAGTGAGGTGAGGAAGTTGGTTGTTTTTTTGTGTCATACATGGTGTGAATATTATTTACTTTCGCATTAGGGAAACGCTTTTTATGACTGGCAAGAATCTTTTTAATATGCTGGTAATTCTCAAAAGTTGGGCAATTTTTATCATCGGTATTGAGCGCTGAAACAGTGAGCGTATTGATATCTCTTGCAAGCAATGATTCCTGCTGCCAAATATTTTCTATCCATGATTCACCTGGCAGCCATAAAGTAATAAACGATTGTATTAAAAGAAAAGCAATAGGAAGGGCAAGCCAAATTAAATGGATATAAAGGAGTGAAGACAGCACAATTAAAAGGCAGGTGAGGGTGCTATATATTAGAAACAGTAGAGTTTTAGGTCGTATCATCCGTGATCCTAAGTCGCTAAAGGGTAAAGCGTTGATTCAGTCCTTGAATCAATCAACGTAGCTTATATATCCAGTGTAGCAATAAATAGTTTCTTGTATATCTATTTAGAAGTTAATTTCTCAATAGCCGCCAAGTAAACCGGTGTCGCTTCTTCCGCTGTGTTTATGCAGGTACCTAAGTCATGCAACATGCCGTCATCGAGTCGGTAAATCCAGCTATGTAATTGAAGGTCTTGCCCACGCGCCCATGCATCTTGCACGATTGAAGTATTGGCAACATTCATGGTCTGTTCTATGACATGTAATTCAGTCAAGCGTTCTTGCTTTGCAACAGGATCAGCAATGTTATTTAGATGTACGTGGTGTTTGTGCTGCACATCTTTAATATGGCGCAACCAGTTATCAACTAAACCAAATTTAGCGTTGTTCATCGAAGAAATTACACCGCCACAGCCATAATGTCCGGTCACAATAATATGCTTAACTTTAAGCACTTCAACGGCATATTGAATTACAGACAAGCAGTTTAAATCGGTGTGAACGACACAGTTTGCAACATTACGATGCACAAAAAGCTCACCAGGTTTAAGTCCAACAATTTCATTGGCAGGAACACGGGAATCAGCACAACCTATCCATAAGTAATCAGGATTTTGTTGTTCGCTTAATGATTGAAAAAATCCTGGTTCTTGTTCTTCAACTTGCTTAGCCCATTGAACGTTATTGGCAAAAAGGTTAGGTAAAAATTTCATATAACTCTCAACATATAAAGAAATAATAAAGACATAAAATGTCAACTTATGAATATGCCATCATAACGATATTTGAGGTTATTTAATAGGGGTGTCTAGCTGGTCGGAGGGGGATATAGCGCAATTATGTAAAAAACGGCAACTTAAGTTACCGTTTTTGTATTACTAAGGTTTTACTTAATTTCTTTACCAGCCGCTTGTAAATCAGCGTGATAACTTGAACGAACCATAGGGCCACTTGCGGCGTGGGTAAAACCAAGCTCGCGGGCAATATCACCTAGTTCATCAAATTCACTTGGCGGTACGTAGCGTACTACAGGTAAATGATGCTTACTTGGTTGTAGGTATTGGCCTAACGTGAGCATGTCTACGTTATGCGCTCGAAGATCTTTAAGTACGTCGACTATTTCTTCGTTTGTTTCGCCAAGGCCCATCATTAAACCAGATTTAGTGGTTACTTCAGGGTGTATTTCTTTAAAGCGCTCGAGCAATAATAGTGAATTCTTGTAATGAGCCCCTGGACGAACTTCGCGATAAAGGCGAGGTGCTGTTTCAAGGTTGTGATTAAGAACATCTGGTGGCGCCGTGCTTAAAATTTGCAGCGCTTTTTCAATACGTCCTTTGAAATCTGGAACGAGTATTTCAATTTTAATGCTTGGTACTTGTGCACGTATAGCACTAACACAATCTGCAAAGTGTTGAGCACCGCCATCACGTAAATCATCACGGTCAACAGAAGTTATAACCACATATTTTAGCTTCATATCACGAATAGTGGCGGCCAATTTTTCAGGTTCTTGTGCATTGACGGGTAAAGGACGGCCATGAGCTACATCACAAAATGGACAACGACGGGTACATATTGCGCCTAGGATCATGAAGGTAGCTGTGCCATGATTAAAACATTCAGAAAGGTTAGGGCAAGAAGCTTCTTCACATACTGAGTTAAGATCATGTTTGCGCATTGCACTTTTGATTTCATCAATGCGGGCAGTGCTGCTTGGTAATTTAACGCGTAGCCATTTGGGCTTGCGAAGCACTTCTTTTTTCTCTTGCTCAATAATTTTTACGGGAATGAAGGCTAATTTATCAGCGTCACGTAATTTTTCACCGGCAACCAGTGTCGATTGTTTAATTTTAGTCATTTTTGAATCCTGTAATTTGCTCAACTTCACTGTACCCTAACAGCTTAGTGATGATTGGCATGAGATCTATTGCCGCTTTATTTACTTGTGATATGTCGCAATAATCACTGACTTGGACCATTTCTAATCCTGCATAACCACAAGGGTTTATCTGTTTAAACGGTGCTAAATCCATATTTACGTTTAACGCTAAACCATGAAATGAACACCCACGTCTAATACGTAAACCCAGGGATGCGATCTTCTTTTCGTCTACGTAAACCCCAGGGGCGTCTTTTTTGGGATAGGCTTGAATATTATATCCCTCTAAGAGCGCAACGAGACTTTGTTCAATGCGTGTTACCAACTCGCGTACACCAATCTTTAATCGCTTAATATCCAGTAAAAAATAAGCGACGAGTTGACCGGGTCCGTGGTAAGTCACCTGACCACCGCGATCAACCTTAACAACAGGGATATCACCGGCAAATAACATGTGTTCTTCTCTGCCTGCTTGGCCTTGAGTAAACACAGGTGAGTGCTCGACAAACCAAATCTCATCAAGTGATTCTGGGTGTCTATTATCAGTATAAGCCTGCATGGCATGCCATACTCTTTCGTAATCTCGCTGACCAAGATGCCGAAAGATAATAGGGCGGGTTGATTGCGCTAATGTATCAGTCATAACAGTTGGACTTATAAAACGTAACGAACGATATCGATTTCTGACAATGTTTTATAAAGGCCTTCAATTTGCTCTTTACTAGACACAGTTAGGGAGTAAGAAATTGAATGGTATTTTCCAGTACTGCTTACTCTAACGCCAGGCAATTGCTTATATTGCTTTGGGGTTTCTTTATCAAGAACGGCGTTGATTTTTTTTGGCAATTCATCACTTGCCAGACCCATAATACGAAAACCAAATTCACACGGGAATTCTAGAATTTCATCAAACTTAGTGTCCATAATTATCTCCAACACTTAAACATAAGGCTAATTTTCAGTCGCCTAAAATACAATATGAAATGTACGGCTTAATACGCGTAAGCGAGGTAAATCGTATCATCATCGGTGGCATAGATTAAGCACACCTAAAATTTCGAGCTATAGTAACTGATCATCAAAGGTTGAGCTAGCGATATGCGTTAAAACATCGGACAAGATGTTCACATCCGATGTTTCTTCTGTTTATATGATATACAAATGAGTTGTTAAAACGAAAAAACCACATCAAAGATATGGTTTTTAGCAGGGTTCAAAGCAACAAGAAATGGTTTAGCTAAACCAGCCATTAATCATTTGCTTGAAATAATCCATTGTCCGTTTGAACCAACCACCTTGTTCAACTTCATTTAAAGTCACTAACGGGTAAGTCGCAATATCTTTACCATCAAGTTGTATAAATACTTTACCAACAACAGCGCCTTTAGCGAGTGGTGCTTCAAGCTCTTGAGACAGTTCGAAGCTTGCCTTGAGGTTTTTACTTTGACCACGGCGAATTGTTAATGGGGTTGATTGTGTTATCCCTAGTTTAACCTCGTCAGTTTCACCATACCAAATACGTTGGCTTGCAAATTCGTGACCTGCTTCATAAGGGGTTACTGTTTCAAAAAAGCGAAATCCATAATTAAGGACTTTCTTACTTTCACTGGCACGTGCTCTAGCACTTTTAGCGCCCATCACCACTGAGATTAATCGCATGCCATCTTTAGTCGCAGATGAAACAAGGCTATAACCAGCTTTAGAAGTATGGCCGGTTTTCATGCCGTCTACATTCATACTTTTATCCCACAACAAGGTATTGCGATTACCTTGCTTAATATTGTTGTAGGTAAAAGATTTTACTTTATAAAGTGCATATTCTTCAGGCGTTTCGGTAATGATGGCACGTGCTAACAAGGACATGTCATACGCAGTTGTCTTATGCTGCGTGCTATCTAAGCCATGACTGTTTTCGAAAAAACTATTAGTCATGCCAAGCTCTTGCGCCGTACTATTCATAATGTCAGCAAAGCCATCTTCAGTGCCGGCAATATGCTCAGCCATAGCAACACACGCATCGTTGCCTGATTGAATCACAATGCCGCGGTTTAAATCGCTGATTGAAACTTCTTTGCCCACTTCGATAAACATTTTCGATGAATCAGGAAAGTTCTTGGCCCACGCATTTTCACTAACTGTCACTAAGTCAGATGATTTTAAATTACCGTTTTTAAGTTCACGGCCAATGATAAAACTGGTCATCAACTTGGTTAAACTTGCTGGTGCAAGTAAAGCATGTTCGTTTTCAGAAGCAAGAATCTTACCGGTTGCCTGATCAACTAAAATGAACCCTTTAGCGGCAACTGTTGGTTGATTAGGGGTAATTTGAATTGCCATTGTATTAGCTGAAAGCAATAAAAGAGATGCTGTAGTCGCCTGTTTGAGACGACGGGAGAATGTAATCATAAGAAACAATAACCGTAAGTGAGAAAAACTAGCTGTGGCTAATTTATTGAATTCGTCATACTAACCTGTTACTTCACTTTGATAAATGCTTTTGGGAAATTAAATCTGACTTTTTTTAACAGCGCTTCACATTGCGTTAATGAAGAGAAGGGACCGAGTAACATGCGATGAATTTTGCCCTGTGTTTGAACAAAAGATGGTGCAGAAAATTGGTTTGCTTGAATGGATGTTTCATGTTGTGCTTTTTCAAAATTAGATGTCGCGGCAAGTTGAATATCACACACCTTGCTCACATAATTAGCGGGGGGCTCTATATGAATAGCTTCCACGATGACATTGGCAGTTCCTTCTTTTAATACACCCAATTTATAAGCGGCGCCATAGGACAAATCTAAGATACGATCAGGATGAAAAGGCCCCCGGTCATTGACTCTAACAATGGTACTTTTTTGATTAGCCAGATTGGTCACTTTCGCAAAGCTAGGTATTGGCAATGTTTTATGCGCAGCTGAAAGTTTGTACATATTAAAGGTTTCGCCATTTGATGTAGCATGGCCATGAAATTTATTGCCGTACCAAGATGCAATGCCTGTTGATTTATACCCCTTAGCATCTTTTAAAACCCGGTAAGTCACACCATCAATTTGGTAATCTTTATTTGCCCAATAAGAGGGCGTGACAAAGACGGCGGATATATCTTGAACTTCGGTGTCCAAAGGCAAACGATCGGGTGCGTGATCTTGTTGTACGTCATAACGAGAAGATGTTGGTTTTGTGCTGCAACCAGTAATGAGGATAAGCAGCAGTATCACAGCAAGTAGATTATTGATTTTCATTATTACTTACCGGTTAACCTGTCGATGCGTGTGGATAGCCATTATCATTCCAAAACCGCTCATTAACGTTATCATTGATGTTCCGCCAAAGCTTACTAAGGGTAAAGGCACACCTACGACTGGAAGCAGTCCTGAAACCATACCTATGTTCACAAATAAGTAGACAAAAAAGGTTAGGGTAATTGCACCCGCAAGGATTTTTGAAAAAGGCTCTTGCGCATTATTGGCAATATACAAACAACGTGCAATAACAAACAAATAAATAACGAGCAGTGCAATGACTCCCATCAAACCAAACTCTTCACTGAGCACCGAAAATATAAAGTCCGTATGACGCTCTGGTAAAAACTCTAATTGTGATTGGGTTCCATTAAGCCACCCTTTGCCCTCAAGCCCGCCTGAGCCAATAGCAATTTTTGACTGAATGATATGATAACCGTTGCCTAGTGGATCCCGTTCGGGATCTAAAAAAGTGAGAACACGTCGGCGTTGATAATCATGGAGGAAAAAATACCACATCATAATTGAGAATGGGATGGCTGAAATCACCAATGAACTGATAACTTTCCAACTCATTCCTGCCAGAAAAAGAACAAATATGCCAGAACTGGCCACTAAAATTGAGGTCCCCAAATCAGGCTGTTTATAAATTAGGAATACTGGAATGGCGATTAAAATGGCACCAATTGTTACGTGTTTTAAGGTCGCTGGCAGCGCATAACGTGTAATATAATGAGCGACCATAACCGGTAAAATAAGCTTCATGGCTTCTGACGGTTGAAACTTTGTCACCCCTAAATCAAGCCAGCGTTGAGCGCCTTTGCCAACATGTCCAAACAGTAATGTGGCGACAAGTAATCCTACGGCAGCGATGAATAAGGGAAAAGCCCACCTTCTGAGCATGGTAGGTGAAATTTGCGCAACAAATATTAATGCGAATAATGAGGCCAACATCCTAATCCCTTGGGATTTGATCATCGCGATACTTTCGCCGCTTGCGCTATAAACGACAACAAGTGAAATACACATTAAAGCCAACAACCCAGCAAGCAGAGGAAAGTCTAAGTGAATTTTATGGCTTAATGGCTGTGGTTTTGAAAAACCGGCGCCTGCTCTATTAGCGTCCATGTGTTGTTCCTGCTTGACTTGTTGATGATACTGTTTTTTTCTGCATGGAATTTCCTGCTAGCAGAGAGGAATTATTGCTTACATTTTTATCCAAATAGATGTCAAATATTTTGCGGGCTAACGGTGCTGCACTACTACTACCTCCGCCAGCATTTTCGACGACAACAGTAATGGCTATTTCGGGTTTGTCATAAGGTGCGTACCCAACATACATAGCATTATCACGGTGGCGTTCTCTAATTTTCTTAGCATCGTATTTCTCATCAGCAGCAATACTAATTAATTGTGCGGTGCCCGACTTTCCGGCCGAAATATAATTTGCATCTTTGAATACTTTGTATGCCGTGCCGCCCGGAGAATTAACCACTTGCCACATGCCTTTTTTCGCAATTTCCCAGTTGTAACTGTCTTTAAGGATGACTGGCTGCTTTTCATCCGCAGGCAATTGTAGTAAACCATTACGGCCTTGGCTAGCACCTAACAACTGTGGTCTATATATTTTTCCAGAAACAGCAACGATTGCTGTTGCGTTAGTAAGCTGCATCGGGGTTGAAGTCCAATAACTTTGCCCAATACCCAGTGATATAGTGTCACCGGGATACCAAGGCTGATTATGTCTTTCACGTTTCCATTGACGAGAGGGCATGATGCCACGCTTCTCCTCATGGATATCAAGCCCCGAATATTGACCAAAGCCAAATTGATCCATAAAGGTGCTAATGCGATCGATGCCCAATCGATTCGCGACATCATAAAAATAAGTATCACAAGATTTTTCCATAGCGCGATACACATCAACGTTGCCATGACCCCAAGCCAAATGATCTCGAAACTTTCGCTCAACATTTGGCAGTTTATACCAGCCAGGATCTTTAATTGAGGTATGCTCGTTAATGATATTTGCTTCCAGTCCAGCAAGAGCCATTAATTGCTTGATAGTAGATGCAGGTGGATAAGTCCCCATCGTCGATCGATTAATTAACGGCTTATCGGCTGACAAGAGCTTATTATAATTTTTCGTAGAAATACCATGCACAAATAAATTTGGATCGTAGCTTGGGCTGCTGACCATAGCAAGGACAGCGCCATTGTTAGGATCAACTGCTACTACAGAGCCGCGGCGACCAGCCAATTCTTGATAAGCTTTTTCTTGCAGTCTTATATCAATATTTAGGTATAAATCTTGGCCGTGCTCAGGAAGTTCTTCTTTGAGTATTCTAACGATGCGGCCACGATTATTTACCTCAATTTCTCTATAACCGGGCTGGCCATGTAAAAGCTTTTGGTAATATTTTTCAATGCCTAATCTGCCCATATCGCGAGTTGCAGCATAGGTCGCTTCTTCGCCATCGAGTATAATCTTAGCTTGGTCTTTTTTGTTGAGCCTTGCCACATAGCCGACTGTATGCGTTAAACTCTCGCCAAATGGATAAAATCGTTTCAATCGAGCTTCAATACGCACACCAGGAAAACTATGTAAATTGACGCTTAATTTGGCCACTTGCTCTGGCGTTAGACGACTCTTTAAAATGATACTCTTAAATCTACGCTGGCGTTTTGCCGACTTTAAAAAGCGTGCTCGTTCCTCATCACTAATTGAGACGATATGTGCAAGCTCATTTATTGTGGCGCTCAAATCTTTAACTTTTTCTGGAATCAACTCTAAACTGTGAGTAGGGATATTTTCGGCTAAAACAATGCCGTTTCTATCGAAAATCAACCCCCGATTTGGTGCAATAGGAATTACTTTTATGCGATTACCATTAGCCTGTGTTTGATAGCTCTCATGAGAGTTAACTTGGATGTTATAGAGGTTAATGACTAAGACAAATAGAAGTATGACAACGCCACAAAAAGCGATGATAGTACGGCGAGCAAATAGTGCATTTTCGGCCGTTTGGTTTCTGATTGGAGTACGGTGACGTAAAAACATGAGCAATCAAATAGGAGAATTGTTCGCATATTTGAACATAGATAGCAAAAATTCTCTATAGAAAACAAAAGAGAAAATAAAAGACATACTAAAGATGAGTTTTATGGCCATTGCCGTTAGTTATGTGATCTTCAGATGTGAGTAAATAATTAGCTAGTAGAGGGCATTTGAATGAGTAATAGTGGGATATTGGGGTAATGGAAAAACAGGAATGCTTGATATAGCAAGCACAAGTGTGCTGCTATTCAATGAAACAGGTATAGAGCTATCTAAACGCGTTATACCATTTCCATTAATTATGTGATCTTGTTGTGCGAGGAAATAATTAACTAGTACAAGGCGCTCGAATGATTTCCACAGGGATGTGGACATTAGAGCAATGCAGGAGCACATTGCCGAGCAATAGCTAGCTATTGGGATTGAGAGCAACGCTGTAATTGTTGATTATAGCAAGTACAAGTGATCAGCTATTAAATGGAATTGGTACTATTCACGATGGTAGGGGTGATTATTATTAATACTCCAAGCTCGGTATAAAGCTTCGGCGACAATGACTCGCACCATAGGGTGAGGTAGCGTTAACGCCGATAATGACCATTTTTGTTCGGAGGCTTTAATACAACTAGGGGCTAAGCCTTCAGGTCCGCCAATAAGCAGACTGACATTACGACCATCTAGTTGCCATTTTTCCAAATTTGACGCTAGCATTGGCGTTGTCCAAGGTTTCCCTTCGACTTCTAGCGTAACAATACGATTGCCTTTGGGAATAGCCGCTAAGGTTAATTCACCTTCCTTGTCCAAAATGCGTTTAATATCTGCATTTTTTCCACGCTTTCCCGCTTGAATCTCAATGACTTCAAGTGAGCAGTCACGAGGAAAACGGCGCAAATATTCTTGCAGACCATTTTCCACCCAACTTGGCATTTTAGTGCCTACGGCAACCAGTTGAATTTTCATTTAACCGCTGATGTGCTTAGATTCGCCGCCCCACAATTGCTCAAGTCTGTATAGATCACGGTTTTCCTGATCCATAACATGAACAACAATACCATTCATATCGACTAAGACCCATCCGCCTTCTTTTAATCCTTCAATACCTAAAGGAGGAATGCCAGCCTTTTTTGCTGCCACTAAAAGACTATTTGCAACTGAACGACAATGACGAGAAGACGTACCAGTACAAATAACTAATGTATCTGCCATTGGTGAAAGTTTAGTGACATCTA
>Ga0105359_10001239_pt1 | contig 21477 bp, 14 predicted proteins | sample GOMGulsemesocosm_6_FD_83659 | JGI IMG/M metagenome (GOLD analysis project Ga0105359, IMG submission 83659) | Methane-oxidizing microbial communities from mesocosms in the Gulf of Mexico - GOM8C Gulf of Mexico | ecosystem: Environmental > Aquatic > Marine > Cold seeps | place: Gulf of Mexico...
CTTAGTCTAGGTCAACACTCTGAAAGTGGTTTTAGCGGAGCATTTAGCCTGCAATCATATTCAGACGTGCTTTATCACAGTACGAATATATCACTACACAAGAGTTTAATTGATGACGAAATAACCTCACGCGTTGAGTTTACCCGTCACCAGTCTTCTCCAGATACTGCTTTATGGGGCGGGCTTAATGAATACAGCTTTGGGGATATCTACTCTGGTGGGAACACACTCTATAGCCATAGTGCTTCAGGATTAGGTTTTAAGTTTTCTCGTAAACCAGACGGTGTCAGCAACAGTTTTGGAACACAAAACATTGAAGGCAATGCAACACCAGGTTGGGAGGTAGAGCTTCATTACAACGGCTTTTTAATTGAAACCAAAATAGTGCCTGATAATGGTCATTATGTATTTCAAAACGTAACAACAGACTATGGTAACAACCACTTTGAAGTGAGGCTTTTTGGCCCGTTTGGCGAAGAGGAGGTACGCAGAGTTAATATTAATATTGGTAGCAACTGGTTACCAAAGGGGGAATTTTCCTATACTGGTTATATGCTTAATGCTAATAAAACATTAATAAGTGGGGATGTTGACCGGGTGATTAGCGATGCAAAAGAGGACTATGGTTTCGCAGTTGATTACTCCCCCTTCGACAATACCCATATGGGTTACTTCTATCAGCATGTTGCTAGCAAAACAATTATAACCACCCCTCAAGAGTCGAGAGCATATATGGGCACCCATATTCAATCAGCCCTAAATAATTTGCTGCTTGATATAGAATACGTTCAACAGCAAGATAGAGGCCACCGTTTAACTGCACAAGGCATGGGCCAGTTTCCCTCAGGGCAAAATTACAACGTTGTCTTACAAGAGCAACGAGACTTTTCTCTGGTATCGAATACACTAGCTCCCTACAACTACCAAGCCTCATTTTCAACCAGTGGCATACTGCCATTTAAACGGGGAGTGGGTCACCGAACAGGTATAACTTATACTGGCGGTGAGGACAGCGGAGATAGTTTACTGTTAAATTCCAGCTTATCATGGCGTTTTTCAAGCCTTCACTTTAGTGAAAGCTTGAATTACAGAGTAAATAACCTCGATAATATAGTTTTTAAGGACAATATCCTAACCGGCAACTTTACTGTTACTTCAAGTATCTCTGATGTTCGTTTAAGAACAACAGCAAATTATTTTATACAACCTACCTCATACCTAGCAAGTATCAGTTTAGGTGCGTCTTTACGAGCTTCACAAAATAGCTTCCATAACCTTAATGCAAATTATCTACCAGAATCCGAATTTCGAAAAGAGGATAAATGGAACGTTGGTTACACCTACAGTATAACGTTAGAAAAACTCAGGTTATTTACCAATCTTGATATGAACTCTGAAAATGAGTGGTTAGCTGGCCTTGGTGTTAACTTCTTCTTTGATTATGATGCGCATAATGATGAGTTTCTTATGAATAGTGTCAGTACTGCAAATGCAGGTCATTTAAATGTAACGAGTTATCTCGATCGTAATGATAATAACAGGCGCGATGAAGGAGACTGGTTATTAGAGAATGTTGGTTTTTCACCGCTCCCCTCATGGCGAAATCGTGTAACGAATAAATCAGGTCAAGTTACACTTTCAGGTGTCCCAGTATATAACCCAGTCACTTTCAGTGCTAATCCTGAAATTGACGTTGCAACAAAACAACCTACTTACACTATTTACACTCACCCAGGAAGTCGTGTGAATATTGAACTCCCATTTACCATCAAGACTAATATTATTGGTTTTGTGGAGATAGAGGGAACTAATGGGCAGCAAGTATTAACCACAGGAACAATGATATTAATTAACCAAAATACTGATGAGCAAACGGAATTACTGATTGATATTGACGGATTTTATGAAACACCAGCACTGAATACCGGTCATTATAGTTTGCAAATCTCAGATAAAGACTTAAAGCGTTTAAACTTTAAATCAAAACAAGGCATTGTTAATTTTGTCACCCCTGCACAGGGTGGTGATTATGAAATGCCAGTTATATCACTTCTGCCTTCCGCTTCAACGAGTACTACTCAAGAAGCTACCACAGTTATTTTAAATGAAGAAAATGGGGAGGCGTTTTACTTTGGTGACGATATAGAATCAACTAACATATACGTCAACCCTTGGGAGCCACGTGTTGGCATCAACGGCGGTAGTAGCCCCAAAGCACTAACTTCTGCGCCTAACTATAAAACAGACTCCACCCAACCATTGGACTCGCCAGTGTCTGACTCATCAAGCAATGAAGCGATGATTTCAGAATCACGTAGTGGTGTAGCAACAAATCCAGTAATGGTTCGCCCCCCCTCCCCCATAGCAAGTGATGTAGCGCTACACGCAGAAGGGCCTAATAGCTTAGCAATAAACCTTGCAGTAATTCAGCAACCTTCATCCATCGCGAGTGATGAAGCGTTACGCGCGGAAGCAGCTGGAAACTTCAGCGAGGTAAGTAATCAAGTTGAAAATTTAGCGACACAAGCGCAGCCACAACAACCATTACCCCAACAAATCGCTAACAATAATAATGTTCAACCCAGACAATATTATACGTTACAAGTTGGTGCATTTAGTACATCGGTTAACGCAGGAAGATGGTTACAAAGCAATGAAACTATCGCAGCCGCTTGCTCTGTTTCAAAACCGGCTACATTTTATATTATTGATTGCGGTTACTTTAACGTTCGAAGTGTAGCTGTTGACTATCAACAACAATTAGCACAGCAACACAACATCAAATCATCACTGATTAAAACTGTTGATACACCACGTAACGACAGTAATATAACAGAGCAGAAAAACAGCTTAATTTACACCATTCAATTATTAGCAGCGGCACAAAAAAGTACACTTGACGATTTCATTATTCTCCATAATCTAAATATTGTTAATATTCATATCAAGGATAAGGTTGTAAATGGCCGTACCCTCAAGGTGCTAAGCTATGGAAGTTACGCATCAAAAAATGACGCGCAGCAGGCAATTTCAGTTTTACCAACTAAAATCCAGCAGCAAACATGGATAACGCCCTTATGAAACTTTTAATGCATAATCTCACAAAACTACTTTTCATTAGCACTCTAATTTACATGCCACTAAACAACGAGGCACTTGCCGCTGTACAAGGCACTGCAATTTTACAAGAGTTACGCTTTGGGGAGGTAGTCCCTATAACAGGACGATGCGAAATGGATTACAATACAGGCTTATTTAGCAGTGACTTTAATAATACTTGCCCCGCAAAGACGGGCTCGCCAGGCCAATATAAAATAGCTACCGCTAAAAATACGTTAGTGCGCATTACCCCCTACAAGTTTACCTATGCAGGTAATTTATTTACTTTTACCCCTACAGGAGAAGTGACTAACGGCGTTGAAACTAAAATACTAAATGCCAACAACACAACGGTAATCGACAGTGGTGCAACAGGTAAAATTGATATGAAAATTGGTGGTATTTTAAATGTTACCGTTCCCTTAACCACAAGCAATAGCTATATCGTTGATTTAGAAATTGATATTGTTCATGCTCCTTAGCGCCCACTTCTAGACTCCCACAGATGAATAAATTAACTTAAATATAAAAACTGCAATATAATCACTAGGTTATTTTTATTCACCTAACGGCTAGTGTGCTTTGATTGCATTTAGCATGAATATATAAGTTCAATAAGTTAACAAAGGAATATTATGAAGATAAAATCAAAAGCGATGATCACTTTACCTCTTTTAATCGTATTAAGTGGTTGCTCTAGTATCTCAGGGCCCTCAGCGGAGATGCAAAAAATCACCAACCAACAAGTGGAAATTGATACGCTCAAGCAACAGCAAGTTATACTTGAACAGCAACTACAAACATGGGAAGAAGCACGCCCAGAAGTTAATCGATTAGTTGCACTTGAAAGTGAGTTAAATGCACTTATTGAAGAGCAGAACGAATTAGTTGAAGCCAATAAACTAAAAGCACGTGAAGATAAACGTAAACAGCGTGAAGCACGCCCTTTCTTTATGCTGCAACTGTCTTCGTTATACAGTCTAGGTAAGTTAAAAACATCTTGGCTATCAGAACAACAACTACATCCAGAGTTATTAAATGGTTTACCTGCTCGTTATCAACAGGTTGAGATTAGTGGGAAACAATACTTTCGTTTAAAAGTGGGGGAGTTCAACCAAAAATCTGATGCGATACAAACTTGCCAAGCATTAATTGCAGCTGGGGGGGATTGTGTCGTGGTGAATAATAAAGGCACAAAGCTGTAATATTAGTTAATCGTGTTAGTCCTAGGTTACGTACAATTTAGGACTAACACTTTATCTTCACTCTATAAACGTCTCACCCCTGAAACATCTTTTAATTGAGTTAGCTTCGTAACCAATTTATTAATATCTTCACTGTTATATACCTCTAAGTTCATATCAATAATCGCAGACTGATTCTTAATATTAGACATACTATTAACCCCTAATACATTCACTTTTTCATTGGATAGCATGGTGGTGATATCTTTTAATAAGCCACTTCTATCTAACGCCTCTAGACGTAATGTTAATGAATAACCGGACGAGTGAGACTCCCCCCAACTTGCTTCAATAATACGTTCAGGATGCGCATCGCGTAGATCAGCTAGTTGCTCACACTGCTTACGGTGTACCGATATACCACGCCCTTGTGTGATATACCCTTCAATCGCTTCACCAGGAATAGGCTGGCAGCAACGTGCAACACTGTGCATCAAATTACCAACACCATCAATAATGATATTCTTACCGGCAGGTTTAGGGGTAAAACTTTGCTTACGTTTTTCTAACGCTTCAAGGGCAGCTAAATCTTGTTGCTCTAATGTTTTCTGATGGTGGTGATCATCTAAAAAATGCACCAACTGGTTTAAACGCAAGTCACCATTACCTATACCCGCAAAAATATCATCATCGCTATGTACATTAAAACGTTTTATTGCAGGTGAAACATCACTTAGCTTAAGTTTTATTTTATGCAGTTCAACTTCAAGTAGTTCCCGTCCTGCGTGAATATTTTTGTCTCTGTCTTGCTTTCTAAACCAAGTGGCCACCTTATGACGCGCACGAGGCGCATTAATATAACCAAGGCTTGGGTTTAACCAATCTCGGCTTGGGTTAGGCTCTTTTTGTGTCAATATTTCAACTTGATCGCCCGTTTTAAGTTGATAGGTGAACGGCACAATATGATCGGCAATTTTAGCGCCAATACAACGATGCCCAACTTGGCTATGGATATAATAAGCAAAATCAAGTGGTGTTGAGCCTACAGGCAGGTCAACCACTTCACCTTTTGGTGTGAACACATAGACCCTATCATCAAATACTTGACTGCGTAGCTCATCAACTAAGTTTTCACTATCGGCTAAGTCTTCTTGCCAAGCGAGCAATTTACGTAACCAAGCAATTTTCTCTTCATAACTACCGGCAGATTTCCCACCTGCACTGCCCTCTTTGTATTTCCAGTGAGCGGCAACTCCTAACTCTGCATCATCGTGCATCTGCTGAGTACGAATCTGGACCTCAACCGCTTTACCTTCATCACCCAATACAATGGTATGAATAGACTGGTAACCATTAGCCTTTGGATTCGCTATATAGTCATCAAACTCACTAGGAATATGATGCCACATAGTATGAATAGCACCTAAAGCAGCATAACAGTCCTGTAGTTTTTCAACCACCACACGCACTGCACGCACGTCAAAGAGCTGTTCAAATTGGAGCTCTTTTTTCTGCATTTTATGATAAATACTATAGATATGCTTAGGTCGTCCATAAGCGCTACCCGTCACATTCATTTCAGTTAATGAGTTTTCTACTTTACTGACGAAATCTTGAATATAATTTTCACGATCAATACGTTTTTCAGAAAGTTGTTTTGCTAATTTTTTATAGATTTCAGGTTGCAGATAACGGAATGATAAGTCTTCTAACTCCCATTTTAATTGGCCAATGCCTAAACGGTTAGCCAGCGGTGCATAAATAGAAGATATTTCACGTGCCACTAAGACCTTGGTCTCTTCGTCGGCAACTTTTACCTGACGCAGATAACAGATACGCTCTGCAAGTTTAATCACTACTGCGCGCACATCTTCAACCATCGCTAATAACATATGACGCAGGTTATCAACCTGCGAAGCGGCAATTTTTGTTGACCCTTGATTTTGCAAAGCACGGATACCTTCCATGTCCATCGCACCTTTCACCAATTTTGCGATGCGTTTAGGCCACATCTCATCAACTTGCTCTTGGCTTACAATTTTATGATCTAGTAGCGGGAAAATAAGTGCTGCATTCAGGGTATCCATATCCATGTTAAGGGTAACAAGGATCTCAACCATCTCAGTACCTAGCCCCAATAAAGGTAACTGCTCCGGTTGTGCGCATAGGGTAATTATTTTTTCATAGTTGTCTAATAGACTTTTTTGATCGCTATTACTCAAACCTAACGTGGTCACCCACTTGCTAGGGTCTTTCTGTGCAGTTTGAAAAAAATGTGTATCACGAACTGAAACCATCAAAAAACTCCAAAAATAGAAACTTTAAAAACAATAAGTTAGTAGCCAAGCGAATCTTAGCGAGTAAACAGGGCCATCGACTCCATATGTCCCGTTTGTGGGAACATATCGATTAAACCTAATTTATCTAGTTTATAACCTTTTTCCAATAGTAGTTGACTATCTCGAGCAAGGGTAACGGGGTCACATGAAACATACACAATATGTGAAGGTCTAAGCGAAATGATAAAAGGAATGGATTCAAGCGCGCCTGCGCGGGCAGGATCAAGTAATACTTTATTAAAATCCCCTTCAGCCCAAGATTGTTTAGCTAAATGTTCAGCACTTAAATCAGCTTGAAAAAATGTGGCATTTGTTATCTTATTTGATAGTGCATTTTGAGTTGCGCGATCAACCATTTTTTGAACACCTTCCACACCAACAACAGATTCAACCTGCTTAGCAATGGGTAGTGTAAAATTACCTAAACCACAAAATAGATCTAATACCTTATCCTGCTTGGTTAAGTTTAACCAAGTTAATGCTTGTTTAACCATTTTTTGGTTAACCGCTTCATTTACCTGTAGGAAGTCTGTCGCACTAAAATTAAGCTCACATTGCCACTCAGGTAACTGGTAACTTAACTCACTTTTTCCACTGATACAGTGCAGCTCTTTTTTAGAGGGCTGACTGAAAAAGTTTACTTTGTGTTGTTCTGAGAACTGCATAATTATTTGCAAGTCAGCTTGAGGTAGTGGCTTTAAATGGCGCAATAAAATCACCGCCCCTTGATCTGACCATATCATCTCTATATGGCCCAAATCAGCTTTACTAGCAAGCGTATTTAAAAGCGCTTTAGTAGGCACAATTAACGTTTCAAGGGGCGATTTTAGTACAGGGCAAAGTTTTTGATCAATCAAATCATTGCTTAATGCACGTCGAAAACCCATCTCTACATTTTTAGTTTTTCTATTAAACTGCACACCAAAACGTGCACTACGGCGGTAGCCCCAGGCATCACCTTTAATTACTGGCTCAAGTTTTTTTGCCCCTTGTTTTGCAAAACGTGTAAACAGATCCATTAAACCAGCAGCTTTAATGCTTATCTGTTGATCTTGACCGGTATGTTGCAAATGGCATCCCCCACACTGCTCATAATGAATGCAGGTAGGTTGTATACGAAACTCGCTTGCTTGACTGATATTTTTAATCGTCGCTTTGCTATAACGTTTTTTGCTTTCGGTGACTTGTACATCAAACACTTCACCATTAAGAGCACCTTCTATAAATAACGGTTTATTCTGAAAAAAAGCGATACCTCGCCCTTGATGATCCAACTTTTCCACCAATACATTTTTCAAGATACGGTTTTTTATACTATTTTTGGGTGATGCTTTGAAGAACTGAGCCATAAGATATTCACAGGTGAGAGAAGCTATGCCATCATAGCTTTACTGATAGTGCTATTGTCACACAATTTACAATAAAAGCATTCATTTCATCGACTAAATATTAGAAATTCACCTATGACAAAATATGGCCTACGTGCACAAGTTATTATCTACACTATTTTACCTACTATCTTAATTGGTGGGTTACTGGGCACATATTTTACGGTTAACCGTTATATGCAAGCGAATGACTTTCTAATTAACCGTGCAATTAATATTGCAGGACCACTCGCTATTACTAGTGAGTACGTTATGCAGGATGAAACTCGCACCGTTTTAAGGCGAATCCTGAGTTCTACCCATAAACAAAATAGTGAAATAATTAAAGATATTGCTGTTTTTGATGACCAAAATAATATGTTTGTAAATAGTACTTATCGCCGTGACCTCAAGTTATTAAAGATTGAGCAGGGCCAAAGCATTCCAGAATTGACACAAGTAATACATCGTGGAAAAAGCATTGTTATTCAAACGCCCATTATTGATGAATCTAACTTTTTAGAGTTTCAACTTACTTTTGAACAACCGCGTAAAGTAATGGGTTATGTCTCGTTAGAGATCAATCGTACACAAGTAGACTTACTACTTTTCCGCGATGCAGCTATCTCTCTTCTGGTGGTAGTCATCGGTATTATTGGTAGTCTATTTTTTGCATTCAGTCAGGCAAAACGCATTACTGCCCCCATTTCCGAAATGGCTTCTGTGGTTGAGAAAATCAGTCTTGGCCGATTAAACTCTCGTGTTTTAGGCAAATACTCAGGCGAGATTGAGTCATTGCAAGACGGTATTAACCAGATGGGCCTCGCGATGTCTAAACATCATGAGGAGATGCAAGACAATATCGACCAAGCAACCAGTGAGTTACGCGAAACGTTAGACTTGATGGAAGTGCAAAATATTGAACTGGATATTACCCGAAAAGATGCCCAGCAAGCAGCCTCTGTAAAATCGGAATTCCTAGCTAATATGAGCCATGAATTACGTACGCCACTCAATGGTGTTATTGGTTTTGCAAGACAACTACTCAAAACACAAATGACCGTGAATCAGGTTGATTACCTACAAACGATTGAACGCTCCGCCGGTAACTTATTAAATATAATCAATGATATTTTAGATTTTTCAAAATTAGAAGCGGGCAAGCTATCACTCGAGCATATCCCTTTTGATCTGCGTGAATGCATCGATGAAACCATGCACCTGCTTGCACCAAGTGCACATGAGAAAAAACTTGAATTGAGCATGATGGTTGACTCAGAAGTGCCTCATGATGTACTTGGTGATGCGATGCGCTTGCAACAAATCCTAACCAATCTCATCGGCAATGCGATTAAATTTACCCAAGAGGGCAATATTGAAGTACAGATTCAGCGAATCGAGCAAGAGAGTGATATTGATAATAATGTCACACTTAAAATGATGATCTCCGATACCGGTATCGGTATCTCCGAAAAACAGCAAGATCAGCTATTTAAAGCTTTTGGTCAAGCAGATACCAGTGTAACAAGACAGTATGGTGGCACAGGCTTGGGGTTAGTAATCACCCAAAAACTAGTGACAGAGATGCAAGGCAATATTGACCTAGTTTCATCACCGGGCCAAGGCTCTACATTCTGGTTCACCATAAAAATAGAGAAAAATAGTCATAGCCCGTTAGAGAGACTGCCACTCGAACAACTAAAAGGCCAATCGATATTAGTATATGAAAGCAATGAATTTGCGGCGCGTGCATGTTCACAGTTGCTGAATCAGTGGCAAACAACGCTAACTCTGTCAGAAACAGAGCCACAGTTGCAGCGCAATCTTGATAAACAATATGACGCCATTGTGATTGGTCATAGTCAGTGTGACAACCTACAGCCCTTATTAAGTCACATTGAAAAAGCAAAAAACTTTACCAATAACATTGTGGTACTTATCAATTCCAGTGATCCAAGTATTTTTGATATGATCCAAAAAATGGGGGCAACTTACTGCTTAAGTAAACCTATTAACCATAAACAGCTAGCAAATGTGTTGGTTGCAGATAAGGAAAATAAACAAGAACTTATTTTGCCACAGAATTTACCGACATTAATTCGTAAAGATATCAATGTAATGGCCGTTGATGATAACCCTGCTAACCTAAAATTAATTCAAGCGATGCTCAACGACAGGGTTAACCATGTAACAACCTGTGTTAACGGTCAGATAGCCGTTGATCAATCTACACTGCAAAAGTTTGACCTGATATTCATGGATATTCAGATGCCTATATTAGATGGCATCAGTGCTTGCTTGCAGATAAAAGATGGCAAGGTTAATCATGAAACCCCTGTTATTGCAGTGACAGCCCATGTATTACCCGGTGAAAAAGAGCAATTCTTACAGCAAGGAATGGATGATTGTTTAGCAAAACCGATTGATGAATTCGCACTGCAACAGATTATTAATAAGTGGACACCTGAAGCAAAAACATTACAAAACACTGAAGGCAATCAACTTGCCCTTCCTGCGCCATTAAACAACAGCAAACTTTCATTTGATTGGCAATTAGCACTTAAGCAATCCGCTGGTAAAGAGGATTTAGCAAAAGAGATGTTAACCATGCTAATTGATGACTTTGAAGAGATTAAAGAGAGTGCAAACAAAGCAATAAATAGCGAGATAGATAATGTCCATTTTGCCCAAATAGTACATAAGTTCCACGGTGGCTGTAGTTATAGTGGAGTGCCTAAACTGAAAAAGATTGCCGGGCTGATAGAACAAGAGTTAAAACAGGGGATTAGCCCTGACCTATTAGAGCCAGAGCTGTTAGAGCTATTAGATGAACTTGATAACGTTCAACGAGATTCAAAAAAATATTTAATTTAAATGACTGCTTTCAACGCAGTTGCGTCAATATGCAACTGCCTAGTAGGGAAAGCAAACTCAGCACCATTACCTGCAACAATAGCAGCTACTTTAAGTAATACATCTTGCTTAATATGATGGAACTGAACCCAGTCCGTGGTTTTGGTAAATGTATAAATAAAGAAATCTAATGATGAATTATTAAATAGATCAAAGTTCACAATCAAGGTCTGTTTAGTATCAATATCACTATGCTTAGCAAGCATTTCACGTACTTCATTTATGATCTTTTCTACCTGACTAATATCATCATAACGCAGACCAAAATTTTCTTTAATACGACGATTACTCATACGTGAGGGGTTTTCTACTACAATCTGTGTAAATAGGCTGTTAGGCACATACAGCGGGCGTTTATCGAAAGTACGAATGCGTGTTACACGCCAACCGATATCTTCAACGGTACCCTCAATAGATTTATCGGGACTACGGATCCAATCCCCAACTTTAAAGGGTTTATCCATATAAACCATTAAAGCCCCAAATAAATTGGACAGTAGATCTTTAGAAGCCATGCCAACGACTAATCCACCCATACCACCAAAAGCTAGTACACCAGAGATACTCACTCCAAGGGTTTGTACCACCGATAATATAACAATCACAGCAACTGATAGTTTAGCTAGTTTTGCCATTGCAGTTACTGTGGTTGTATCTTTATCATCGTGAGCAACAAAGGTTGCTTCGGCTTTATTCACTAAGCGCCAAAACGACCAACCAACCAACAACAGGATTGATATCTTCTGCACTAGTGGCAGATAATCAGAGATAAGCAAATCTTCACTTTCAGCGACTACACGTAACGCCATTGAACCACCCATCAGTGCAATTAGCCAATTCATCGGGCGCCAAACAGCAAACCAAGCAATGTCATCCCAGTGGTTAGCAGTGCGCTCTATAACAACCTGTGTTTTTTTAGTAAAACCTCGCCACATCAACTGTACAATCAATGTGATGAAAAGTACTAACGCAAAGTTAGCAACCCAATTACCGATATTTAGTGTTATTAATAACTGCTGTAAATATAATTCAACTGTTTCAATCATTGTTATCTCTAAATGTAAAAAACCCTGCTTTGATAATATCAAAGCAGGGTTTTATTATGAATAGATTGTAGTGTTTAACGTCTTAATCTCTAACGTAAATCACTTCCATTGTCTCTTCGTCTTCGTCCCAGTCATCATCTTCATCGTCATCAGCAACGTAGTTCTCGTTAACTTCATCAATTGTAGATTCATGGTAATCGTCCCACTGGAACTCAACTTGTTGACGCTCTTCTTCAGCAGTATATTCTTTTGGCATCTCTTCAAGGTGATCTGCAACATTTTGACAAACTTGTTGCGTCCCCGTTTTCGAGATTGCAGCCACTTTATAAACCGGGCCATCCCACTCAAGACGGTCAATCACTGATTGCATAACGACTTCAGCATCTTCTTCAAGTAATAAATCGGTTTTATTAAAGATCAACCAACGTTGTTTCGCAGCTAATTTAGGGCTATGTTTTGCAAGCTCATCTAGAATAATTTCTGCATTATCAGCAGGATCAGTACCATCTGCAGGTAGCAAATCAACCATATGCAATAATACACGACAACGCTCTAAGTGGCGTAAGAAGCGCGTTCCTAAACCTGCACCATCAGAAGCACCTTCAATAAGCCCAGGGATATCGGCAATTACAAAGCTACGTCCGTGGCCCATACTTACAACACCTAAATTTGGAATAAGTGTAGTAAACGGGTAATCAGCTACTTTGGGTTTAGCTGCTGAAACACTACGGATAAACGTTGATTTACCAGCATTTGGCAAACCTAACATGCCTACATCGGCAAGTAACAGCAACTCTAATTGTAAGTTACGAATTTCACCAGGTGTACCATCTGTCTTCTGACGTGGTGCACGGTTAGTACTTGTTTTAAAACGTGCGTTACCTAAACCGTGAAAACCACCTTTAGCCACTAACAGCTTTTGACCGTCCGCAGTTAAATCACCAATCACTTCGCCGGTATCTTCATCACGAGCACGTGTACCAATTGGCACCGGAATCACTAAATCGTTACCACGAGAACCAGTACAATCACGTGTTTGACCGTTCTCACCACGCTCAGCCGCGTAAAAACGCACAAATCGGAAATCAACAAGGGTATTTAAGTTTTCATCGGCTTGCAGGTAAACATCACCACCATCGCCACCGTCACCGCCATTTGGGCCACCACGTGGGATATATTTTTCTGTACGGAAGCCGACACAGCCATTGCCACCATCTCCAGCGTCAATCTTAATTTTTGCTTCATCAACAAACTTCATTACCATCTCCAAGAAAAACATGTACAACACTCGTCATACACTGATTATACCTATTTCTATTAAACATAGATCACATTTTTATGGTTAATAGAGATAAATAAGTAAAAAAAAAGCCCCGCATAAGCGAGGCTTTAGAATCTTATTTCGAAACTGAATTACTCAGCAACGATGCTCACGAATGAACGTAGTGGCTTACCTTTCTTTTCGAATTTAACTGTACCAGTTTCTTTCGCAAAAAGAGTGTGATCTTTACCAAGACCAACATTTTGGCCAGCGTGGAATTTAGTACCACGTTGACGTACAAGGATATTACCAGCTAATACAGATTCGCCACCAAAACGTTTAACACCTAAGCGTTTACTTTCTGAATCGCGACCGTTATTAGTAGAACCACCAGCTTTTTTATGTGCCATTTTTAATAACTCCTAATTAAGCGTTAATCGCAACGATTTTAACTTCTGTAAACCACTGGCGGTGACCAGCTTGAGTACGAGAATGTTTACGACGGCGGAACTTAACGATTTTAACTTTTTTACCACGACCGTGGGCAACTACTTCTGCAGTTACTTTACTACCTTCAACGTATGGAACACCAACTTTGATGTCGTCTGCGTTTGCTACTAGAAGAACTTTATCAAATTCAACAGTTGCGCCAGCTTCTACATCTAGTTTTTCCAAACGAAGAGTTTGTTCAACAGCAACACGGTGTTGCTTGCCACCACTCTGGATAACAGCGTACATGTTTATTACTCCGTTCAGGCGTCTCGTGCTATTCATCTAAGGAATTAGCATCGAGAGCACACTTATTAATCACAATGGAGGCGGAGTCTACGGCAATTGATATCACTTGGCAAACATATTTAGCAAAAATAGTGTAAATAGTTTTGTCTTCTTTTTTTATAATTGTTAAAAACAGAAAAAATCAAAATTTACCCCATACTTTTCAATAAGTTAAAGCAACCCACAACACTGGAAAATTAAACATAAATAGTTCCTAAATTTTCACACAACAGAGTTGAGATAAACAGCATAAAGGGCAATAATAAGCACCACTTTTTTTGCGCATAATTCGGAACAGTTACCAGATGGATATTAAACAGATTCAACAACTATCTAACAAGGAAATGTCACAAGTAAATGCTTTGATTCAAGCACAATTAACCTCCGATGTTGCCCTAATCAATCAACTAGGTTTTTATATTGTCAATAGTGGTGGTAAACGCATTCGCCCCTTAATCACTATATTGGCAGCCAAGGCACTTAATCTACACGATGAAAAAGTAACTAAACTAGCAGCCATTATTGAATTTATCCACACAGCAACCTTGTTACACGATGATGTCGTTGACGAGTCAGATCTGCGCCGTGGTGAGAAAACCGCCAATGCACTATTTGGTAATGCGGCAAGCGTATTAGTAGGAGACTTCTTATACACACGTTCATTTCAGATGATGACTGATTTACAAAACCTAAAAGTGATGAACATACTCTCAAATGCGACCAACATCATTGCAGAAGGTGAAGTATTACAGTTAATGAACTGTAACGATCCTGATACCACAGAAAAAAGTTATATGGATGTGATCTACTTTAAAACGGCTAAGTTATTTGAAGCAGCGACCCAATTAGTTGCGGTATTGGGTGAGCAGCCAGAGAATATAGAAAATGCCTTGCTTGATTACGGAAAATATCTAGGCACAGCATTCCAACTCACCGATGACGTGATGGATTACAGTTCAGATGCAGCTGAGATGGGTAAAAATACTGGTGATGATCTTGCTGAGGGTAAACCCACTCTGCCACTTCTATATGCAATTCAGCATGGCACAACTAAACAAGTAGCACTCATTAGAGAAGCGATTGAAAAAGCCAATGGTATGGACCATTTTGATGAGATCATGCAAGCACTTGCCGATACAAAAGCTTTAGAGTACACAAAGCAACGTGCAATTGAGGAAGCTGACAAAGCGATTAATGCAATCACCATTTTGCCTGAAAGCGAATATAAGCAAGCATTAATTAGTCTTGCGCATTTAGCCGCAGACAGAAAGAGCTAAGTTATAGCCCCTCCTTCTCCCGCTTAAAAGATGTAGCCTATGATAAACACTATCGCAGGCTACGAGCACCCAGTACAACTTAGCTAAAATACGCGACTTGATCATTAAGGTTACTTGATAATTTATGCAGTTGTGTTGCTCTATCTGCACTTTTAATCGCTGTTTCGTGGTTATCACTATTTAATGTGCTTATTTTATTTGCGTTGGACGAAATCTCTTGAGTTACTAGCGCTTGCTCTTCAGAAGTAGCGGCAATTGCATCTGATTGTTGCGCAATGACCACGACCTGGTTAGCAATACTCTGAAGTGACAGGCCAACTTCAAAAGCATGTTTAGTCACTATTTCTCCCCGCAATTCACTTTTCTCCATCATCACAACAGCACTACTTGTACATAAGCGAAGCTGTTCCATAATACCAACAACCTCTTTTACAGAGTCTTGTGTTCTGGCCGCTAATGTACGTACCTCATCAGCCACAACGGCAAAGCCCCTTCCCTGTTCTCCCGCTCGAGCTGCTTCAATGGCGGCATTAAGCGCCAGCAGATTAGTCTGTTCCGCTATTTCATCAATCATCTTAGTGACACTCTGGATATTATCGCTTTGTTGACTAACACGCTTAATCGACTCTGAGGATGCTTTTAACTGAGTATTTAGCTCAGTAATATCTGAACTCATCTCTTTAACCAACGCGGCACCTAGATTTGCATCTTTATTAGCAACACTCACACTGCCTGCAATCTCTTCTATCTGCTGTGCAGATGATTTTGCTGTCACCGCAATCTCTTCGATAGCGGCGACAACTTGCTCGATCTCACCCTGTTGTTGGTGAGACTTCCCTAAACTGCTGTCAGCATCACTAGCAACGCTATTTGACTGAATATGCAGGTCATCACTGTTCGAACGTAATCCACCAACAAGATCATTTAACTTAGTCGCCATGGTATCAACACCATGCATTAGCTTGTCGACTTCATTGTTTGAATTGGGATTGGTCTTGCCAACAGAAAAACTCACTTCACCATTACCTAAACGTTGCATATAATCGCTTAATACAGTAAGAGGGTGAACCATTCTACCGACAAAGAACCCCATTATCACTAAGGTAAACAAACCAACAACCAGTGAAATACTAATAATACTGATCAATAATTGCTCACTCTCCCTCGTTATTTCAGCTACAGTTGTTCCACCAACAAGCTTCCACTGCCACCCTTCAACATCCGCGTAAACCATGTAACGTTCCTGGTTGTCATCAGCTTGATACTGCACAACACCCTCGGAGTTCCTAAAGACTTCTTCGAAAGGGTTGCTTTTATTCGAACCTTGCGTTAATGAATTTTCTGCATTGGTTTTATTTGGGTGATAAAGATAACTGCCTTTATTTTTACTATTATTCGCAAGTACAAAACTAACCCCTGTTTCCCCCCAGCCTATATTTGATAAATTAGAAAAAACATCCTGTGTTGCATCCCCGATAGGAATACCAACAAATGCAATAGCAACAACGTTATTAGAATTGTCTTTTATAGGTTGATAATAGGTAAGGTAATCAGCGCCAAATAATACCACTTGAGCATAATAGGACTGACCATCACTCAATTGATCAAAACCAGGGTGTTTCTTGCCAAGCATCGTTCCTACAGCTCGTTGTCCACTCTCTTTTTTTAAAGAAGTCGATACGCGTAAAAAGTCATTTCCTGATTTTAAAAATAGCGTTGATATCGCGCCAGTATCACGAAAGAACTGATCAACTGCATCAAAATTATTAATAATTGACACCCCATTCATTGAAACATCTTTTAACTGATGTTTATCTAAGGATACATTGGTATTTTCAAAGGTAAGGCCTTTTAGATAGGCATTCTGAAATGTGGATTCCAATGTTTTAACGCTATCAAGATAGATAGAAAATTGACTAGTAATAGTGGTGGCTAGTGCGCTAATTCGGGATTGTTGTTCAGATAAGGTGCGTTTAAGTAATGCTTCTGAAATGCTTTGATAAACAAGTGTTGTAATAGTTGAAAAACCTAGGATCAAACATAGGCTAATAATAGATATCATTTGCACTGTAACTGTGCGGTTTTTATAAGCTTTCATCGTTCTATCTCCTTTAATATTAGTAAAAGAGTAAACGACTTTTAAATTACTGACAGCCCAAAATCAAAACAAAGTCAATAATTTGATCTAGATCAATTTAATAAATAAAGCCCCTAGTATGTTGCCATACTAGGGGCTTATATCTTTTAACGATTTGATTAAGCGAAAGGGTTCACTTGAATCATTGTTTCGTTACGATCTGGACCAGTAGAGATAATATCCATTGGTACACCTGTTAACTCTTCTAAACGCTTGATGTAAGCTTTAGCGTTTTCAGGTAGTGCATCGTATGAAGTAACACCAAAAGAGATTTCGCTCCAGCCAGGCATTGTTTCATAAACAGGCACAGCTACTTCGTAACCGTCAGCTGACATAGGTGGTACATCAACCACTTTACCGCCAGGCATAGTGTAACCAGTACAGATTTTAATCTCTTCTAAGCCATCTAAAACATCAAGCTTAGTTAAACAGAAACCAGTGATACTGTTTAACTGTACGGCACGTTTAATAGCAACCGCATCAAACCAACCTGTACGACGTAAACGACCTGTTGTTGCGCCAAATTCATGACCAACAGTACCTAAATGATGACCAGCAGGGTCTAATTTATCAACGCCATCATAAAGCTCAGTTGGGAAAGGACCCGAACCAACACGTGTTGTATAAGCTTTAACGATACCTAAAACGTAATTTAGGTGTGTAGGGCCAAAGCCACTACCCGTAGCAACGCCACCTGCAGTTGTATTTGAAGAGGTTACATATGGGTATGTACCGTGGTCGATATCAAGAAGTGTACCTTGAGCACCTTCAAACAAGATATTTTCGCCACGTAAACGGGCTTTATCTAGTTCATCTGTCACGTCAATAATCATACTAAGTAGTAACGGTGCCATTTCGATCATCTGTGCAAGCACGTCATCGTAGCTCACTGGCTCTACTTTGTAGTAGTTTTCTAATTGGAAGTTATGGTATTCCATCACTTCTTTTAGTTTCACTGCAAATGTATCCATATTGAATAGATCATCAATACGTAAACCACGGCGAGAAACTTTATCTTCGTAAGCTGGACCGATACCACGCCCTGTAGTACCAATAGCTTTGTTACCACGTGCTTTTTCACGCGCCATGTCTAATGCAACATGGTAAGGCAAGATTAGTGGACAACCTTCACTAATGAACAGACGTTCTTTAGCAGGAATGCCTCTATCAGTTAGCATGTTCATCTCTTTGAACAGTGCATCTGGTGCTAATACAACACCGTTGCCGATAACACATTTTACGTTTTCACGTAGGATGCCTGATGGAATTAGATGAAGAACAGTTTTCTCTCCATCAATTACAAGTGTATGACCCGCATTGTGTCCGCCTTGATAACGAACTACCCATTGCGCTTTGTCTGTCAGTAGGTCTACAACCTTACCTTTACCTTCGTCACCCCATTGAGTGCCAAGAATTACTACGTTTTTTCCCATCAGAATCACATGTCTCTAGCGAATTGAGCGGGGATTTTAGCAAACATTAATTACCTTGATCAATGTTTAATTATTAAATCCGCTCTAGTTTGAATTTCAGACGAAAAAAAAGGGCGAATAAATCGCCCTTTAAAATGAGTATTATAGAAATTAATCTTTAGTATTCATAAACTTAAAGAATTCAGAGTCAGGACTTAATACCATCACATCATCTTTATCAGAAAAGCTTTTTTCGTAAGCTTGCATACTACGTAAGAAAGCAAAGAAGTTTGCATCCTGTGAATATGAGTCAGCATAAATCTTAGAAGACTGTGCATCACCTTCACCACGCACTTCTAATGACTTCTTATTCGCTTTTGCTAACATGATCGATACTTTACGATCGATATTTGCACGAATCACTTCCGATTTTTCTTGACCTTGAGAACGATGCTCTTTTGCTACCGCTTTACGTTCAGCGCGCATACGTTTATAGATACTGCTACTTACTTCATCAGGCAGGTTAATTTTCTTGATGCGCACATCAATCACTTTAATACCTAATTCAGATGAACGTGCCATGCGTTTCAGTGCAGTCTCCATCACTTCACCACGTTTACCTGAAACGATATCTTTAATAGTGTGTGAACCAATTTCATTACGTAGCCCATTATTGATTTTACGTTTAAGTAGCGCTTCAGCTTGTAGTTTATTACCACCGGTTGCTAGGTAATAAACAGCAAGGTCTTCAATCTGCCATTTTACGTAAGAATCAATAATAAGATCTTTCTTTTCAGAGGTAACAAAACGATCTGCTTGATCATCAAGTGTTTGGATACGTGTATCCATGATACGTACAGAATCGATCATCGGTACTTTAAAGTGTAAACCAGCAGGGTAAACAACAGGGTTCCCCTCTGAATCACGCTTTACTTTACTGAACTGCATCACGATACCGCTTTGCCCTTCAGAGACAACAAACGCACTGCTGATAAAAGCGATAAACAGTACGATTGGTAAAATTAAAAGTTTATTCATTATTAATCTCTCCCGCCACTACGGCTACTACGAGAAAATCTATCACTCGTCGAATTTCTTTCATCTAAATCTGCTTTTTCATCTGCGTTAGAACGCGTCTCAATTTCAGATGAATAAGTAGTTTGTGGCGCTGTCGCACCTTTATTCATTAGCTTATCAAGCGGTAAGAATGTTAAATTACCACCTGCTTTGTTATCAATTAATACTTTAGAGCTGTTATTTAATACAGACTCCATTGTCTCAATGTAGATACGCTGACGTGTTACTTCTGGGTTTGCTTTGTACTCAGGCAACAACTTGTTGAAACGTGCAACTTCACCTTGCGCTTTTAAAACGATACCTTCGCTATAAGCTTGTGCTTGTTGCTCGATACGTTTCACTTGACCACGTGCGATAGGCTCTTTTTGACGCTCATATGCTTCTGCTTCACGTACAAAACGTTCTTCATCTTCTTGTGCCGCAATCGCATCATCAAATGCTTCTTTAACCTGCTCAGGTGGGCGTGTTTGCTGTAAATTCACATCAACAATTTCAATACCTAAGTTATAAGGTTCGATGATTTTATCCAGCATCTCCCAAGTCTCTTGGCGAACCACTTCACGACCCGTTGTTAAAGCATCATCCATGCTTGAATGACCAACAACAAAACGTAACGAGCTATCTAACGCTTGCAATAAGCTGTTATCAGCATTAGTCACACTAAATAGATACTTCTCAGGAGCAACGATACGGTATTGAACTTCCATCGCAACAGTAACAATGTTTTCATCTTCAGTTAGCATGAAACCCGTTGTTGGCATAGTGCGGAACGCTTCAACGTTGATAGGAATAATGCTATCAACAAATTTAGGATTCCAATGCAAACCAGGTTCAACTTGGCTGTGATAAGCACCAAAACGCAACACAACACCACGATCAGACTCCTTGATTGTATACCAACCACTTACAAACCAAACAACAAATAGCAACGCAATAACAGCGATTGCAGCAAATTTTCCACCACCGCTTTTATTACCACCACCCGAAGATGGCTTTTTACCAAACAGCCCACCAAACAGGTCTGCCGCTTTTTGAAATATAACGTCTAGATCAGGTGGCCCCTGCTCATTTTTCTTTTTACCATCATTTTGCCACGGGTCTTGATCTTTTTTACCATCTTTACCCGGTTCATTCCAAGCCATCCAAGCCATATTAGCCCTCGATATGTAAGTGATTAAATTTAAAATATAAATGTAGCAATGATCTTAACAAGAATAAAGCTACTATGACATATTATGTTATTATTTATTTTCTAGCAGGCACGCCTCAAGCGCGCCATCAAACTGCTTACGTAAACGAGATAGGTCAACGTTATTGATACGAATATCTAATAAACAATCACCATTTTCATCATAACTTTCACTTGTTATGCAGTTCAGCTCATAAAAAGCAGCGCGCAGTTTGCCCTGTGCTGGCGGCAGTGCTAACTGTAAAGCACGAATCTGTCCCGATAAATGTGCGGTTAACGCTTCAAAAAGTAGTTCAACACCTTCACCTGTATGAGCCGATAACCAAACACGTGTTGGTTTTCCTTGTTCATCAAAGTCAATACGTGGCTCAACATCATCAAGCGCATCGATTTTATTCA
>Ga0105359_10001242_pt1 | contig 21424 bp, 17 predicted proteins | sample GOMGulsemesocosm_6_FD_83659 | JGI IMG/M metagenome (GOLD analysis project Ga0105359, IMG submission 83659) | Methane-oxidizing microbial communities from mesocosms in the Gulf of Mexico - GOM8C Gulf of Mexico | ecosystem: Environmental > Aquatic > Marine > Cold seeps | place: Gulf of Mexico...
ACAATCTTTCTTCCTTACTTGGAAAATTAAACATCTTAAAAGTAAAAGAAAACAAAAAAACAAAAGCAAGACTGCTTGCTTTAAAAAAGAGCCGAGAAAAACGTTTACGTGCACAAAAATCAGCAAAAAAGCCAAAAATCAAAAGCCAAAAAGAAGTAAGCAAACGTTACAGTGAAGAAATTGATTTAGATGTACGAATGATAGGATCTTCAACAAGAGGAATTAAAATATCAAAGTATCGAGGGGCTAAAACCATTGCGCCTTTAAAATCTTATAAAATAATCAAAAAATTTGGAAATTATTATGATTCTGTTTATAAAATAAAACTCTTTAATGAATCCATTGTTTTAAAAACCAATAAAAAGAAATCTAAGGTATTTAATGTTTTAAATGGGAAAATTGTTTATGCAAAAAAAGCTTCTGGTTTACTAGAAAACGTAGTGATTGTACAGCACTCAAAAGGTTTACATACTATTTATTCTCATTTAGACCAAATTTCACCAACATTACGCGTTGGAAAATGGATTAAAAAAGGTTATGTAGTAGGGAGAGTTGATAATACCCTTACCTTTCAAGCCACTAAAAATTCTTATCATATTAATCCACAAGATTTATTTAGATAAGTTTATTTAAGCAGTTCTTCTTTTTTAGTAATTTCTAAATCTTTATTTTTCTTTTTCATACTGATTATTTCATCATCTGTAAGGTCTAAATAAGACATTGTTTTTCCATCCCAAATAATACAAGCAAAGCGTACTTCTTTTTTAAAAAAACTTAAAATAAAGAAGAATATTTTTTTTAACATTGTTTACCTATTTGACAGAATTTCTGCCCAAAGTTCATCTTTTGTAAATGTTTTATTTAAACTTACTTTTTGATCTCCATTAAAAACAGTCACAATTATATTTCCATTATTCCATTTAACATCACATATAGGCATTTTAGTCTCAAAACCATCTTGACTCACATGTATTCGTCCATTTACAAAAAGTTCCCACAAGGTAGGTTTATGCTCAACACCTACCCTATCTCTGTTATAGTATAAAAACTTCCAAATTTTATTTTCTTGTTCTTTATTCAAATAATTTTTAGAGAATGAACTTAAAATTTTTCCTTTTTTTAAAGAAAATCTTGTTTCAGGGAAAAACCCTTTTACACTAGTACATAATAAAGAGTTATCGTTTAATTTTGAAATAGTGTAAAACTTAAACTTATTAATTTTTCCATAAACATCTTTATTATTTGTATACTCACTTAATAATACAGACATCGTTAATAAAAATGCTTCAAAGTCAAAATTCACAATGCTTTCTTTAATCTTTGTTTCTTTCTCTTGTAAATACATAAAAATACTCAAGAGTAAATTCTTTGAATCCGTAAGTTTAGACATAAAAGAAAAATGTTTTGCGTTTTTATTGTCAAGAATATTAATTGTATCACTAAGAACATCTTTGTAAACACATATCATATAAATATATTTATCATCTTTTCTATTTACAATTGCAAAAGTAAACTCAGTAAGAGAAACTATTTTATATTGACTTACAAGCCTTTGCGTAATATCACTGTATTCTTCTTTTTTGATTTGATATTTAAAATCATTCTTTTTACATATCCATAAAATAGCATCAACATTTACTTGACTTATTTCATATTTATTATAATAATAATTTTCGCTACTGTTCCAGATTAAACCAAGCTCTTGTAATTCATTTTTGTAATTATATAATTTATCTTGTTTATTAATATAAATACGATTAATAGAATATTTCTTTTTCATACACTACCTTTGAAAAAGTATTATAATGAAATTTGACTATAATACAATTTAATTTTTAATTTTTTTTAGCATAAGGGCAGATATATATGAATACTTTTAATCCAGGTTTTTTCTTGAAAAATAGGCATATTCAAACCCTCTACCCTGCTTTGTTTAGAAAAAAAATTGCTCTTGATATGGAAATTGAAAACTTCGAATTAGATGATGGGGATTTTTTGGAATGTTTTTGGTTTAATAAAAAACAAATAAATGCAAGAAAAAAAATTGTTGTACTTTTTCATGGTTTAGAAGGCTCACATAATTCACCTTATATCCAAGGAATTATGCAAGCTTTAAAAAAAGAAAAATACACCAGTGTTCTGATGCATTTTAGAGGTTGTTCTGGAAAAATAAACAAAACACCCTATGCTTATCACAGTGGAGATACAAAAGATGCCTTAGCTTGGCTTAGTCACATAAAAAAAGAATATAAAACATGTGATATATATTGTATTGCATATTCAATGGGTGGAAATATGTTACTAAAACTCTTAGGAGAAAACAATCCTAATGTAATTAAAGCTGCTGTATCTGTCTGTGCTCCACTTCAATTAGAAATTAGTGCTAAAAGTATAAATCAAGGTTTTGCACGTATTTATCAAAAACATTTATTAAAACGTTTAATTGTTTCTTTGGAAAATAAATACGAACATCATGATATGCAAGCTTATCTTGGAATACAAAAAAAAGAAGTCAAGAAAATAAAAAGCATAGAAGAATTTGATGATGTATATACAGCTAAGATGTATGGTTTTGCATCTGCTAAAGAATATTATGAACGTTGCAGTGCAAGGCAATTTTTAAAAAATATCAAGATACCCACACTTATTATTCAAGCGCTTGACGATCCTTTTATGAAGCCCAGTAATTTACCCAAAACAGAAGAACTCTCTTCTTCTATTAAGCTAGAGCTTTATGAAAAAGGAGGCCATGTTGGTTTTATAGAAGGAAGTATTTTTAATCCTAAATACTTTTTAGAAAAAAGAATAATAAACTATTTAACAAACAATAATTAATGTTCAAGAGACACTGGAATCGTAATTTTAAACTGAGCCCCTGTATATTCAATATTATTATAAGTGTATTCTTCATTACTTACTTCTAAAGAGCCATGCATATGTTTTGATATAATTTCTTCACTCATATACAAACCAACACCTGTTCCTGATGATTTATGTTTTGTTGTAAAATAAGGTTCAAATACTCTGTTCAAAATTTCTTTTTCTAAACCAAAAGCATTGTCTTTAAAAAGAATAATAACATCCTTGTCTTCTTTATATGCACGTATAAAAATATATTTTTTACCTTTTTGCTTACTTTTTAATGCATCTTTTGCGTTGTTAAGAATATTAAGAAATACTTGCACCAATTCATTCTCAAGTGTAAACAATCGCACATCATCTATTTTTATTATTATTTCAATATCATCATTTAAAAAAGGTGCCAATAACAAATGTTCATTATTAGAAAAAATACTTTCTAAGTTAAACCACAGTTTTGAATTACTTGATTTAAAAAAGTTCCTAAAAGTATCTATTGTTTTTGATAAATGTTGCGTGGTATGATTTATCTTGTCCATGCCTTCAATTAAATCTTCTTTTTCTAATAAATTCATCTCATTTTTTAATTTAATACCTGTAGCAATTAAAGAGATGACACTTAAAGGCTGTCTCCATTGATGCGCAATATTACCAATCATTTCTCCCATTGAAATCATTTTTGACTGCTGTAAATACAGTTTACTTTGTTCGATTTTTTGCAGTTCTAAATTTTTTTGTTCTGTAATATCTTCAATAACCAAAATAGTATAATTCTCATCACCTTGCTCATCTTTTGCTTTTTTTGCAGAAAGTTTTACCCATATCATTTCTTTGTTTTTTAAAATATATCTTTTTTCTATTGTAATATCTTCGAAATCATTGGAATAAAGATCTACATTAAATTCATGTGATCTAAATAAGTCTTCTTCATAGGTCATTTTTTCATAGTCATTTTTTGCTAACTCTTTAATACTCATAGCAAAAATTTCACAACATTTTTTATTGGCAGTAATAAATTCTTTATTTTTACTGTTTAAAAGAATCATTCCAACGGCTGCTTGCTCAAACATAATACGAAACAGTTTTTCACTCTTTTTTCTTTGTTTAATTTCAAGTTTTAATTTAGCATTACCATTCAAAATAATTGCTAATATACCTAAGAAAATAAGAATAGCATATCCTATATAAGTGTACTCTATTGTGTAAGATTTTGAAGAAAACCATTTTGACTTAATAGAATTAATATCCTTTTGTGTCATTAAAGCAAGCGTTTTATTAATAATACTTAATAAAATTTCATTGTCTTTTTGTAAGCCAAAAGATATTTTCAAAGGTTCAAAGGGTGTAGGTGCTGCAATTTTAACATTGGAATATCCTGAATGCAAAATCTGATAATTAGCAATAAGAAGTACTCCAATATAAGCATCAACTTGTGAAAAAGAAAGTGCTTGTATAGCATCATTTGTATTTTCAAATACTTTTAATTTAATCTTGGGGTATTTTTCTTTAAGAATATTCAAGGCACTAAAGTTTTTTTCAATCGCAATGGTTTTGCCAAATAAATTATCAAGACTTTGCACAGAATTATCTTCATTTCTAGTATAAATTACTAAAGGAGGCTCAACATACGCTTTTGAGAAATTCAAAAATTTCTCTTTTTCTTTTGTTTTTGTTACCGTTAATAAAATATCAAGCTCATCAGAATTTTCCATCATCGCAAGCGCATTTTTAAAAGGAATGTCCCACAGGTACTTAATACTTAAACCGGTTTTATTGGCAATATAATTCAAATATTCAGTAGAAATTCCTAAAACTTTTTTTCCATCCATAAAATGAAGGGGAGCTAAAGAAGAAACACGTGCTTTAATAATTGGATTCTTTTTTATCCATTCTACTTCTTCATGACTTAAAAAACCATGATTGTGCTCATACAGAATATCTTCAAGATCATAGTCATTTTGTATTAAGCCTATTACATTATAAGAATGTTTAATAATACTTAATTTATCTTCTGAAAGTTTTGTAGAAAGTGTTTTATTATTAAGAGAATGTTTTTTTAGCTGTTCTCCTTCATAAATCAATTCTTTTAGGCTTAGTTTTTGGTAATTATGATGTTTATAAATAAAAGCTGCTGTTTCTTCTATATGATTAAATGCATATTTAAAACCCGCAATACTGCTTAAATAAAATTCTCTTACTAACAAAGGATTTTCATTTGCATATTTATGACTCGTATATAAAATATTATCATAAAAATCAAAACCATAATCTTTGGGATTAAATACATTAACTTCTAAAGCATACTTATTTAAAATATGCAAATCAATGCCTTTATATGCCACAATAATATCTGCTTTTTTACTAATTAAATCTTCTATCTCATAGTTTTTTTCTTCTAGATTAAGATCATTAATATCTATGTTATTTGAAGACAACATAAGTTTTAGTATTGCCTTATCTCTAAGTTTGTTTTGAAGGTATATTTTTTTTCCTATAAAATCTTTTAAGCTACGTATATTTGCATTTTTAAGGCTAAGGAATATTAAAGGGGAGGATTCAAACAGTGCAGATAATAAATAAATATCTTTATTTTGTGATTTATGAATAAGTAAAGAACTACTTCCTAAAGAAAAATTTATTTTCTCTTTCAAAACTGCATTTAAAGAATCGTTTTCTTCATTAAGAGAAACAAAATCTATGTCTAGGTTTTTGTTTTTGTAAAAGCCCTTGTGTTTGGCCATATAAAAACCAGAGAAATGAAAAGGATTATTTTTATTAATATTAATTGAAATTTTTTTAACTTTATCCTTTTCATTCGCATTTACATTAAGAACAAGTAGCAGAAGCACTGCTAAGGTATAAAAACAAGAACGCATTATAAGCCTTTAAAATAATATTATTCTGCACACTCAATATTGGAGGCAGTACTTAAAAAAATATCTTATATAATTTTATAAAAATTTAATAAAAAGAGAGATCTACATCTTCTTCATTGTAAATAGAAATATATTTTTTTTCATTTTTTTTCATTCTATATGAAAGCAATAAATGTACAATATTGTTTTTTATATAGCTTTCATTCTTTTTATATATTGCCCAAAAAGTATCATTGTAAGAATAGGAGTAATTATAAACAAGAACATAATTATTAAGTAAGTTCTGCTCTAATTCTTCATAACCTACCTCATTCATAGACGAACCAGTAGAAGTTTTTTTCATAATTTTACATTGGCATAAACCAAAAAATATTTCAGATGAAATTAACTTCGTAATTTTTTCTTCTAAAGATTCTTTATTGTACTCATCATTAATTAAAATATTCTCAATTATGTTTGAAATATTTTGATTTACATCGTAACGAATTAATACTTCTTCATTTTTAAAAAAATCACTCATTAAACTTTGTCCAAAAATAAGCAACTCTTCATTGTTGAATTTATTTTTCAAAGAATTTTTATCTAAGTATGTACAGGCATTATTGATTAAAAGTTCATTGTAAATTTCCATATATTCATCTTTAATAAGCGTATACACACAGATTTTTTCTGAGATAAAATATTGTCGTTGAGAATTATCCAGATACTTAGCTCCTAAAAACGAGTAATACAAAGCAATGGTAAGATGTATTTTAGAAAAACTAGAAATCAAATGAGAAGCTGTATTTTCGCTGTTTAAATAGTCTGTTATTTGATGAATATATTCTTCAATATCATGAAGTTCTCTTTTTGCAATTAAAGCATTTAAAATTAAGTCAATGACTTTTAATTTATAATCTTCATAATAATCATTTTTTACTCTTTTTACACGAAGTAATTTATCCAATAAAATCAAGGCTTGGTTTTTATTTATACCCTTTAAAAATAGAATCAACTCATGCAAAATAATAATATCACTGTGAAGTAAAACAGGTTTATTAAGGATTATTTCTAATAAATCAGTATAAGACATTTTTAACGTAGGATCATATAAATAAACAAGGTTTTGGAGTAAGTCTTGTTTAAATTCAAGGACAGAAGTATATTCTTTACTCTCTTTTTGGCAATATTTATTATACACTTCAATAATTTCAATTAAGTCATTAAAATAGTCCTCAGAGTATTTTTCGAGTTTTTTAATCATTAATAACAATAAGTTTGTAACATTGGATAATAAGGTAGGAAAATGATTTGATTCAAAATTATCATCACCTGCTATTAAATAATAACCATCTACTAGTTGGTTAAAAATAAACTTATAGGTATAAATTATTTCCAAAGGGTCTTTATCTTTTGTAGAAATATAATTAATATTTGAAAAAAGTAATAATAATCGACCTTGAAAAGAACTTAGTTTTTCTATTTTTTCTTCTTTTAATAGAACAGAAAACTTAATTAAATTAATACTTTCTGTCATTAATTCAATAATTTTTTTAATGTTTTTCTTTCGTTTTACATCACTGGAATTAATAATACACAGTTCATTAAAAGAGTCTAACAAAGTCATATAAAATTGAAACGTTAGCTCAAATTCTTCTTCATTCTCAAGTTCATCTTGTAAACGTTTTTCATAAAATCTGAAAATATCAGAAATACCCTTAGATGAAAATTCATTGTACTTAGAAAAGATTTCATAATCTTTCCCGAAACTAAGAAGGTTAACAATACTAACTAATTCTTTGAATTGAAGGGTTGAACTGTCTGAGATGATATTTCTCATTCTTTTTTTGATATTTTTTAGTAAAATAATTTTAAAGGTTTGATCAGTAGATAATTTATTTATTAGTTCATTATTTAATTTTTCTCTACTGAAATACATTTGAGTAATTTGTTCAATTTGATTTTCAGTATCACTTGTTTTTTTATTATCCATATAAGATGCACTGATAATATCATCATCTAAGACTTCAGCTAAATTATAAGAAACGAATTCATTTTCATTTTCAATCATATAAAACCCTTAATAATTAGTTATTATATACTAATTAATTTAAAAGTAGTAAATATTTATTGAATTCTTTTATTAATCCTTTAATTTAGAAACGAAGTTTTACTGCTAGAAATAATATCACAGAAATAAGGCCTTATAAATAAAATTTTCTTTTTTTATATATATTAAGTATAATGCAAAATATAAAAATGAAAGTGCTACTTTATGATCTTAGATATACTTATTAATACTCCCTTTTACATTTATTGGATGTTCTTTTCTCTTATTGCTGTTGGTTATATGCAAAGTAAAACACGAAAACTAGGAATTAGAAGGGCATTAATTATGCCTATTCTTTTGTGTTCTTTATCTTTTCTTGGGTTCTTATTGGATTTTGGTTTAACTTTTTTAAGCAGCTTTTTTTATTTTCTTGGTTTTTGTTTGGGTTTATACTTAGCAATATTGCTAAATAAAAAGTTCTCAATCATGCAGCAAATACAATATTCTTTTTCTAAACGTTCTTTTGTTATACAAGGCAGTTTTATTCCTTTAATCATGATGATGTTCGTATTTTTTATTAAATATTTTGTAGGTGTAATTACTGTCATTAATCAAGAACTTTTATTACAAAAAGAATTTATTATGTTTTTTTGTATTCTTTATGGACTCTTTTCTGCATTGTTTTTTATGCGTTTTTATGTTTTATACAAAAAGAGCCACGTTTAAAAAAATCTTTTTACTCTAACTCCAAGCGTAAATCAATAATAATATCATCAAAAACTTTGTGCATGCCTAAGTACTTAAAAAACTTACTTGAACCATAAATAATATTCCAAAATGTTCTATCAAAAGAAAAAGTACTTGATAAAACCAAGCGCTCTTCTATAAAAGATACGTTAGCAGCACATACAAAAGGTCTAGAAATTCCTTTTATACTTAAGACTCCTTCTAAGATACAATTATTAGCTGTTAAATAGGCATCTTTTTCTAAAGATATATTTGAAAAAGAAAATTTGGCTTGGGGAAAAAAATGCGTAAAGAAAAAATCCTCTGAATTTAAATGTGTATTCAAAGAGTCTTTCCCCTGCTCTTGTGTTAAATCGGTGGTATCAATACTTTTCATATCAACAATAAACTCACCTTCTAATGCATTATTTTCATAAGATATAAAACCACTGCTAAGGTTTATACTTCCTGTATGAGAACCATTCGTATTTTTCCCCGTCCAAGTAAGGATATTATTAGCACGTAAAGAGAAACGCTTAGGTGGAAGAGTAAGAACTTGTTCTTCATTTAATTTTATATTTTTACCTTCTAAATATGTGTTATCATTTAGGGCAAAAGGATTTTTTATATAAAATATATTAATGTACTTTGCTAGAATAAGTTTTTCATAAGCTGCCTTTGAATCCACATCATTGTGATTGTTTCCATAAAGTACAATTTTAGAATCTTTTTTCAATTTTAATTCATCTATACTTGAAATAAAACTCATTTCATAAACACATATATTAATGGCATTCTTAAAATGCACATTGTCATAATGTACCTTAGGCAGAACATCTATTAATGTAAAAACCTCATTTTTTTCATACATTGTATTTAAGTCTTTATAACTAATTGTTTTCATAATAAACCTTTATATTAGGGGATAAGAAACTTTCAAAGGAGAACTTACAATAAATAACTCCAAAGCTTCTTTTGCAAGTATTTTTAATTCTTGCGACTCTTCAATCTTAAGGAAATCATCTTTTATCACTTCTTGTTTGTTAATAGTACCAGAAGCATTTAAGATATAAATTGAATATATTGTATCTTTGTCTAAAGCAAAAAGATATTTTCCTTTTTCAAATATTTGTTTTTTAATAGTAATACCTTGTGTTTCGCAATAATGTTTACTCTCAGCTCCTAGGTATTGTATGCTTGTTATTCCTTCTTTTTGATCTTGTATAAAATCTGCTTGGGTATAATCTTTATACTGTGCTTTATTTTTTAATGATAGTTTAAAATCAGGATTAAACCAAAGTTGAAAAAGCTCGCTTCCTTTTAGAATTTTCTCACTGTGTTGCATGCCAGATCCTGTTTGCATGATTTGCATATCTCCTTGTTTTAAAGCAATGTATTTATTATTAACCGTGTCATAATGTTCTACTTTTCCTTTTAAAACAAAGGTCATAATTTCAAAACCTTCATGTGGATGTAAAGGAAAAACATTGCTTTCTTTTGCTTCTAAATGTGCCCAATAAAATAGATTTGAATACGCATATGTTTTAAAATAAGTGGGAAAAGAAATGGGTTTATTTTCGATAAAACTTCCTCCAAATAAAACCTGCTCTTCTTGCTCTTTTTTGCTTAAGTGTATTAGTTTTGACATAATAGTCCTTTCTTAAATATATTACTAGTTAGTAGTATATTACTCTTTTATATTTCTGTTGTCAAGGTAGTACTAACTAGTATCATTATAAATATTATTTAAAGAAGCATGAAATATTATATAAGACTTAGTTCTTTCTTTTAATCAAAATATTTGTTTTTGCTTTACTAAGACTAAAAATAGCGTGAATTTTTATATTTACGGGAAAGAAAGAAGAAAAAAACTTCTATCTTTTGCATCTTCATAGAGATTTGATACAAAAGACAGAAGCGTTGTAAGGATATTTTTTATTTGTTTTAGAAAAAGACTAGTATTTTAACCATAAGAAATACACTATTTTTTGGAATACACTGTTTTTGATTTTTTCTTTAAAGCTTATTTTTTGACGTAAAAAGCCTAAAAAGATAGGATTATTAATGCTTGCCAGTTCTTTTGTATCAAGATATGAAAAATCAACTTTTTTGTTAAAGTTAAGACCTTTAAGATTTGTATTTTTTAAAACAATAGTATTTATATTTGAAGACAAAAAATGTGTATTTTCAAGATCACTGTTTGTAAAATCACTTTTATTCAAATTGCTATAAGAAAAATCACACTCATTTAATAAAGCATTGGAAAAATCTACCCCTTCTATATTAGAATGATTAAATCGACATTTTTTTAATTGGGAATTATTAAATGTTGCATAAGATAAATCACAAAATGAAAAATCCAAAGATACTGTTTGTTCCTCTAATTCATTTGAATAAGAAGACAAATCAAAACCCCTTAAATCTACTTTCAAATCCTTTGTACAAAAATCATTTTTTACAGAGCCTAAAAAAGCGCTGTAGTTTTTATAAGAACCACCTGCTAAGTTTATTTCTAGAATTTTACGCGTAAATTCTTCTCCTTCTGGTGTTTTCCATCTTTTTTGCAAGTCTTCTTTGCTCTTGTATTGAAAATATATACGTTCTTCATCGCTTAAATATTTATAAGCATTATTTGGGAAATCCATTAGACCTCGATTACTGTTTCAAACATTTCTTTTATATCCATTTCATGGGAAATTAAAAAGATTTGCCTGTATTGTTCTTTGATGGTATGAAAAGCCTCTAAAATCTCAAGTCTTCTAGTTTCATCTTGAGAGCCAAAGACCTCATCAAAAGCCATAAATTCCATACTTGAACTGTTGTTTAATTCACTTAAAGTTTTTGAAATAGCAATTCTTAATACTAGGTTTGCTAAATCAATTTCTCCTCCTGAGAAACGTTCAAGTGGATACTTTATTCCTTCTTCATAGATAAAAAAATCAAATTCATTGTTTACTTCTATATGCTGATACTTACCTTTAGTAATACGTTCAAACATTGAGGAAGCAAGCATTGAAATACGAGGAGAAATTTTAGCATTTAATTTATTTTTAAAACCAAGAAGCGATGCTTTTATTTTTTCATAGTCTAATAAATCATCTTTTTTATTTTGAACTTTTTTTCCATGTACATTGTTTTTTTCTAAAATTGCTAAAAGGGTTTTTATTTCTCCTTCTAAGGTAGCTATTAGGACATTTTCTTCATTAAACACTAAATGTATGGATTCATATTCTTTTTGCGCTCTGTCATACTTATTTTGATGCTCTATGTGTTTTACCTCATCATAAAGAATACTTTCATGCTCAAACTTACTTTTTTGTAAACTTTCACTTAATACATTAAGTTCATCTTGCGTATTGGATTTTTCTTTTTTTAAATTATCTACTCGTATTAACATTGTTTCTAAAGCAAGTACATATTCATATTTTTCTTTTAAGTTTTGATATCTTACATTAGCGGCTTCATGTTCTTTTTTATTATACGTACTCTTTTCATAAGACAAGAGCTCTTCTTTGTTCTTTAAGCCTTTCTCTTTTACTAAAGAAAAATGCTCACTTACTTTTAACAAGTCTTTCTTTTTACTCTCAATTAGGTTTATTCTTTGAGAAAGCGTCATCGCTTCTTTTTGAAAATGTTGTAAGTCTTTTATTAACGCTTCTTTGTTTATACTAATAAGAGATAAAGACTTAAGCTCACCATTGATTTTATTTTCTTGCAGTTCTTTTATACTTAAGCTAAGACTTTCTAAGACTTTATCATACTCTTCTAATAAAGGTCTTGTACATACAGGACAAGGTGAACTTTTACCAAGGCTATTTAGAGCTTTGATTTTTCCTTTGTTTAACTCTATTTGTTTTTCTTGACTTGCTATACTTATATGCAAAGACTTTTCTTTGCTTTCTATACTGCTTACTTCTCTATTCTTAGCATTTAATAAAAGATTTTGTTCTACTTCTTTTTGTATTAAAGCATCATGTTCTTTACACTCTTCTTCTAATATACGTACATCTTCTTTGTATTTAACAAAATCCAAACGTAAGTGCTCTTGTTCTTTTATTAAGGCTTCTTTTTTAATACTTATTTCTTTAGCCCCTACAAATACTTTAATGCTCTCAAAAAGTTCTATATACTCTTTTTTAACACGCTCTAAAACTTGCAGTTCTTTTTCTTTTTTCTCTAAGCTCTCTATATCTTCTAAGACCTTAGTTAAATACTTTTCTTTTATACTCTTATTGTTTAGTATAAGCGTATAGGTATTAAAAGCTTTTACTTTTTCTTCTTTTAATACCTGTTGTGCATCAAGCTCTTTTTTAAAGATTTTACTTTTGTCTTGTATTTCTGAAAGTTTTACCTTAAGCTCTAAACGCATTTGTTCTTTTTTCTTTTTTTCTTCTCTTAATTCTTTTTCTTTCTCTTCTTTGTTTTGTTTCTCTTCTTTACTTAAGAGTACTTCATCATATGCACTTATCTCTCTTTTTAATGCTCTTACTTTCTCTATTAGCTCTTTTTCAACAAAGTCAATTTTTTCTAAGCCCAATAATTTACGAATCATTTTTTTTCGCTCTTCATTTTTTAAAGAAGATAAGGAGCTTAATTCTTTTTGTGAAGCAAAGAGTGTTGATAAAAAAGCTTCTTTGTTCATATGGCTTAAGGTACTAATATAAGAAGTTACTTCTTTTGCCCCTGAGCATATTAGTTCTTCATTTTTATAAAAGTGTGCACTGGCACTTAAGTTCTTTCCTCTAAACTCTCTTTGCACCTTATACGTATACGCTTCATATTCAAAACACAGTTCTACACATACAGCTTCTTTACTACTTGCACTGCTATTTCTTATTATGTCTTTATAACCTTTATTCTTTAACTCTCCATATAAAGCAAAGAGTATGGCTTCAAAGATAGTTGATTTACCAGAACCATTCTTTCCTAGTATCCCTATAAGACCTAATGAGAATTCAATATTAAATTCTTTATACTTTTTAAAGTTCTGTAGTTTTAAACTAAGCAGTATCATTTTTATCCCTGTATAAAGAAAACAACTCTTGTACCTTATTTTTTAAACGCGAATACTCTTCTTTATTTTCTTCTTCTTGTATATGGGCTAAAAAGTATTCTTCTAAACTCAAGGCTTCAATATCTAAGCTTTCATCTTCATTTTCTTTGTTTTTTAAAAATTCTCTTTTTATACTTACATGCAAGGCATCTTTAAACAAATCTTTTATATCAGCATTTTGAATGTCTAAGGACTTGTTAATACTTAGGTTCTTAAGAACTACTTCTACTAATGCATCTTTACAATCATCTACATTAAGACTTGCACATGCGTTTTCATAATCTTGTGCATTTATTTCTTTTTGTACTAAGGCTCTTATACTAATCTCTTTATACCTAACTTGTATTTCTTTGTTTTCTTCTAAATACAAATGAATAAAACCTTTTGAGTTTCTCTTATCATTAAGAGACGTTCTCTCTAATGATCCTGAGTAATAAACATTTTTATATTTTTCTTTGCTTCCATTAATGGCTACACTGTTAAATCCATGCCAATGCCCTAAAGCAACATAGTCCATAAGATCAAAAATATATTCTTGCTCTCTTGGATACACCCATTCTCCATATTCATCCATTAAGTACCAAGCACCCACACTACAATGCAACATCATAATATTCTTTTTATTTTTGTTGATATTATCAACACTTTCTTGTATTTGTGCAACTGCACTTGAACTGTCATTCATATGAGGTAGGGTATGAAAAATAACATCTTCAAATTCTATTTTTTTATACTCTTGATTATAAGAAACATACACATTAGAAAAACTCTCAAATATTTTTAAGATAGGAGAAGAAAGATTGGTTTTAGGTGTTGAGTGATTACCTGCTATTAAAATAAAAGGAATATTTAAATCATTTATTTCTTTTATTGCTTTAAGTGCAAAAGTAATGGCCCTATTAGAAGGGGAGCTTCTATGAAATAAATCTCCTGTATGAATAATATAATCTACTTTATTGTTTTTTATATACGAAACAACTTGCGAAAATGCATCATAAAAATCTGCTTCTCTTTGATTGATGTTATTATCATCTAAAATGTCTAAATCGCTAAACCCCAAATGGGTATCTGAAAAGTGTATTATTTGCAAAGGCAACCTAAGTATTAGTATTGTGTTTATAAAGAGATATATTCATCAATTTGTAAAAAGTTGTTGTAGTGTTCTGCTTTTTTAATTTTCAAGACATAGGATAAAAGTAAATTTATTAACTTTGTTTTTAAATAAAGCTGACTTTTATTATTAAAAGCAGTAAAATCAGGCATTTTTGAATTCTTTAAGTGCATAACAATGAAAAACTCATCAAAAATCTCATCATCAAGTAAAATAAGACTTTTGCCTAAGATTTTGTTTTCTTTACTTTCTAGCGAACACTCAAAAAGTGTAAAAAACAAATTATTTTTTACTAAAGAAGGAATATTTTTTTGTAAATCAACTTGTGTTAGTTTTGCTTTTGAAAGCAGGCGCTTTAAAAATACAAGTTTTTCTTCTTTTTTATGATTTTTAAGTAAAATTTCTTGTTCTATAAAAAAGTCTTTCATAAGAACATCTCCAATAAACAGATGCTCATTGTTTGAAAAATCATTTACTAAATCCAAGGTATCAAAGTGAGCTTTTGCATTATTTCTTAAAAGTTTTTTATATAAATCTTTATTGTCTTCTTTTATATACATAAAAGAAGATATTTTTTCACTTGTATAATATTCATCTGATGATACAAGTAAATATTCTTCTCCTAAAAGAGAATAAAAGTAGGACAAAGATAAATGCAATTTCGAAAAGGAATATTCTTTGTAAGCTAACGCTTCTTCTTTATTTAAATACTCTTTTAAGGCGTTTGCATATGGTAAAAAACAAGACAGGGTATTTTTTAATACAAATTTATGAAGTATTACATCCAATATTTTAAGTTTATGAATTTCGTTTTTTTCTTTTTTTAATTCATTGCTCTTAATCATAAATTCAAAAATCTTTCCTAAAAGTTCTTCTGAAAGATTTTCCTCAAATAAAATTAGATCATGTATCAATCTTAAATTGTAAGAGCTTAATGAATTATTAAAAATAATATCTTCTATAGTTTCTTTTATACTTAGTTTTTCATAACTTTCATGCAATGAAAGATAATTATTAAACAAATTATTTTTAAACTCTTTTTCATTTAAAAAAGTATTTTTTTCTTTTTTAATATTATTGTTATATACATAAATAATGTGTTGTAAAGCAGCAAAGTTATAGTCTTGCGTTTTTTTTAATTTCATTAACATCAAAAGCATTGTTCGTGTAGTATTTTCTAAGAAAATATGATCATACTTTTTGTCATCACTAAAATTAGATATGAAAAAGTAACCATCAATCTGTTTATTTAAAATATACGTGCATTCTTCAATTAAATCGGCACTGGATCTGTTTTCTTCTTCTATATATACAACATTAGAATATTCAAGTAACACTTTTCCTTGATAAATACTCAAAGCAGTCATTTTTTCTACGTCCAAAATTCCTAAAACTTTTATTGTATTAATACTCTCAGTTATGATATCCGCAATGACTAAAATACTTTGTCTTCTTTTTTCGTTTTTAGAATCAAGGGAAAAGAGATAAGAAAAACACTCTAATAAGCAGATATAAAAAGAAAAGGTTAAATTAAAACTTTTTTTATTATAAACATGCAATTCTTTTAATAACTCTTCATAGTCTTTTAGAAGTCGTGTAATATGATAAAAAGCGGTGTCTTCATGAGTAGAGAACATATTATAACTTTTACCAAGACTCAATAAGTTAAAAATAATATGTAACTCTTTAAATTGAACGCATTTAAAATCTTCTTCTATAAGCTCAAATCTGTTTTGAATATTTGATAAAAGTGTTTTTTTAAAATCACTGTTATAATTTATTTTTTCTATTGTTTCGGCACTTAATGCTTTGTTAGAGAAATAGTTTAAAATAATAGTATCAATTAAAGTATTATCTTCTAAGTGAGTATAATCATCAGACATAACAACTAAGTCATCTCCTGATAATAGATTTTCAAAATTGTATGATTCTAAGTCATTTTCACTTTTAGCCATTTATCTGCCTATAATATTATTATCTATCATGTTTTTATTTCACTATTATAGCTTAAATACCTGTATATAGAAAAATATATGTAAAAAATTCTTTCTAAATACACATATGTTTAGAATTGTAAATAAAAAAGAACAAATTTAAACACTTTTAATTGCATTCTTTTTACTTAAGAAAGTAAAAACGAATAAAGCTACAATCAATAAAAGTATAAAAATATTTGAAAACAGTAAAATACTTGTAAAAACAATAACTAAAAAAACGGCAGAGGATTGTAAAAAGCCTTTTTTAAACAAAACAACAGCGCTAACTAATCCAATCAAAGCATTGGCAATAAAAAAACCATCCGCAAAAGATACAAGATTGTTCAAATTTAGATATTCATAATAAACTAAAACAAGTGTAAACATATACACAAAAGACAAAAAATTTAAAGCCCCAAGAGGTATATTAGAAGAAGAATAACGTGAGGTATATTCACTTAAGTTTAAAGAGGCAATCAATCTTGCAACTCCTCCTACAAATAAGATAAGTGTTCCTATGCATAAAACCAAAGATACTGAACTTAAAAGATAAGAAGAAAAGCCTTTAAATAAGGGTTCAAGTAAATAAAACAACTTAAAATCTTCACTGCTTTTATTGCTAAACTCCCCAAAACAAATAGCCAATATGACTAAGATATATACCAAAGAGACAATAATGGCAGAAAAAATAACTGCATATTTTAGACTGTCATCGTTTTTTATATCATTGGAATAATTACCAATGACTTCCCATCCTACAATTGCCCAAAAAGCAAGCACAAAAGAATGCCCAAGTTCTTGGAAAGATAAACTTGGGAAAACAAATACAAAAGAAGAGCTGTTGAACAAAATATAAATACTTGAAACAATAAACAACAAACAAATAAAAGTACTAATAATCAACATTAATTTTCCCAAAAAATCAATACGAACAAGCAGTAAAACATAGGTAATTAGATAAATAAAAAGGGATAAAACAACTAAAGACAAAGAAGGAAAATACTCTTGAATAAACTGTGCTGCTATTAATAAAACAGCAACGGGGCCAAAAAAAACAGCACAAATTAAATAAAAAGAACTTAATAATTGATATTTTTTTCCAAGTGCTGCTTTTGTTGCTAAAGAAACACCGCCTTCTCCTTTATACAAGAGAGCCAGTTTGCCAAAAATTAAAGCAAATATAAAACCCAAAAATAAAATAATAGCAAAAACGAATAAAGCATTCATTTTAATATTATTATAAAGTAAAGGAGGAAGCAAAATGATTCCTGAACCTAAAATAGGTCCAATAATCAAACCACTTAAAGACAGGGCGTTTAGTTTCATGTTTTTTCTTTAAAAAACTTTATATTGTTTAATATTTTTACTGCAAATAAAGTAAGAAGCGTTCCAAAAATAACATTAAGCCCAATTTCTTCGCCTAAAAATATTACACTTAAAATAATGGCAGAAAAAGGCACTAAAAATATAAAAGATGATACTTCACTTGCACCTAATTTCTCAACACCTAAAAAATAAATAGTATTTGCAAAAGTAGACCCAGCTATAGTTATAACAAAGATGTTAATCCAAAATCTTGAATCAAAACTTGCATAAGCTATATTTGAAATATCTACAAAAAACAATACATCTAAAAGAACAACTACAATATATAAATAAAACGTGAAAACTATGGGTGAGATATTTCGTGATTTAGATGATAATATAGTTAATACAGGCCATAAGATAGATGCAAAAATAAAATACAAATTATGCAAAACAAAAATATCTTCTGTTTTTAAAGACCAGGCATTTAACATAGTTAAGACCCCAATTCCTCCAAGTCCTAAAGCAAACATATCTTTTTTTTCTATTGTTTTGCTTCTCATTAAAACCAAAATCAAAAAAGTATTAATAGGTACTAAAGTAGTTACAAAAGCCCCACCTAAAGATGCAGTTCCTAGTTTTGTTCCTAAAAAATAATACTTCATATAAAAAATCATGACAAGAGCACTTACACATACTAATAAAAATGTTTTAAAATCAATTTTAAATGACTTTTTTAAAACCAAAATAATAGGAATCATGGTTAAAGCCGTAATTCCAATACGTAAAAATATCATTTCAAATTCATTGATATACTCACTTAGTATTTTAGCATTAACCCAAGTAGCACCCCAAGCTATCATTGCAAAAAAAAGTAATATATAAAAAATGTTTTTATTATTCTGTGTCATTAAATCCCTTTATTTTGAAGCAGTATAATATAATTTTTCAAATAAGAATAGAATAATATTGCACATCATTTTTTCTTTCTTTTAAGAGGAATATTATTTAAAATTTTTACTGCAATAAGGGTTAATATACTTCCTATTATAATACTAAAAGATATACTCTCATCTAAAAAAATACCTCCTAAAGAAATAGCAGAAAAAGGTACAAGAAAAATAAAGGAGTTGGCTTCTTTTGCCCCCAGTTTTTCTATGCATAAAAAGTAAATAGTATTACCAAAAGTAGTTGCTGCAAGTATGATTATTGCCATATTTAAATAAAATACTGTATCAAAGCTCTCTATTTGAATTGCTCTAAAATCAACAAAAAACACTCCATCTATTATACTTGTAATTAAGTATAAATAAAAGGTGTAAACAAGAGGAGATATACGTTTTGATTTAGAAGAAATAATACTTACAATAGGCCATAACAAAGCTGCTAATACAAAATATAAATTGTATAAAGTAAAAATAGCATGCATATTTAAAGAGAAAACATTAAGCATAATTAGAACACCAAAAGCCCCTAGACTTAAAGCTAAAATATCTTTTTTTTCTATTACTTTTTTATTTAAAAAGGATAAAAAAATAAAGGTATTTATAGGAATTAGTACAGTAACTAATGCGCCTCCTAAAGAAGCCGTTCCAAGTTTTGTTCCTAAAATTGAATATTTCATACAAAAAAGCAAAACAATTGCGCTAATTAATACCAAAAACAAACTTCTTAAATCAATTTTAAAGGATTTTTTCAAATACAAAATAATAGGTATCATAGTAAGAGTAGTTAAAGAATACCTTATAAAAATCAATTCAAATTCATTTATATAAGTGGTGAGTACTTTTGTATTAATCCAAGCAGCTCCCCAGGCAAACATTGCAACAAGCATTAAAATATAAAAAAGTGTTTTATTGATTTGTGTCATTATTTTCTTTATGTATTGTTTGTATAAATCTTAGCTATAAAATATAAAATTATTCTTTTTCAACAAAGCTTTTGGGGAATAACCATAAATCTTTTTAAAATTTCTAATAAAATGCGATTGATCTGCAAAACCCATAGAAAAGCCCGCTTGACTTAAACTGGCTCCATCAATTATCAAATCTCTTGCTTTTTGAACTTTTCGTGTAAGAATATAATGATGTGGGGTTAAACCAACATTTTTCTTAAATACTCGTAAAAAATGAAACTTACTTAAAGCTACGTTATTAGCAAGATTATCTAAAGAAATTGAGCTTTCAAGACAATCATTTATATACTCTAAACTGTTTGTCATTATTTTTTTATCTGGAAAAACAATATTATAATCTTTTGTTACAGAAGAATAGTTTTTGATTAAATACGATAATGCATCAATCAAGTTTATTTCAGTTTTTAAGATGTCCTCATTTTCATAAACACTTCTAAAGAGTTTGAATAATAAGTGATACAATTTTATATCATTAGCAATATGTTTTTCAAAAAGAGGTACTTTTTTCTCAAAATACATTTCTTCATACATTTCTTCTAATAAAGCAATAGTAGGATAAAAATTCGTATATTTCCAAGCAGTTGAATTGCCTGAATGCACTTCGCCTGGATTAATAATACGAGTACTTTTTTTATACACTAAACATTCTTTGTTTAAATTAATGGATTTGAATAAACCATCATGAGTAATACCAATAGTGTAAGTATCATGAAAGTGTTTTGTAAAAATACCATTAGATGTTTCTACATTTTCAAAAAGTGTATGTTTAAGTGATTTCATATTCATGAGGCATTATAACAAAAAACTATGCCTTGGGATAGGATAAAATTGCTCTTAAATTAATACAAAACAGTATATACTGCGCAAATATAAAATAAAGGAAACGAATGACACTGTTTATTGATGGAGATGCTTTTCCAAACCTTTTAAAAATCATTGTACTAAGAGCGATTGAAAAACAAAAAATACCTACTTATGTAATTGCAAATAAAAAAATATCTATAGGAAAATCATCTTTTGTAAAATATTTAATAGTGGATGCGGGTGCAGATGAAGCCGATGATAAAATAGTTGAAATGCTAAAAGAAGGGGATTTAATAATAACAGCAGATATCCCACTTGCAAACAGATGTATTGATAAAAATGCCCATGCTATTGATCATAGAGGGGAAACATATACAAGTGATAATATAAAACAATATTTAGCCTATAGAAATTTAATGCAAGAAATAAGAGATTCAGGGGAGATGACTAAAGGACCAGCTGCTTTTGGAAATAAAGATGCACAAAATTTTGCAAATGCCTTTAATGCATTTTTACAAAAAAATAAAAAAACATAATTTATTTTTTTGCCTCATAGGCCTGATAAAGTTTTTCAAGTAAAAGCATATATTCTTTATTGGTTTTACTCCATTGTTTTACGGCATGATAAAAATATTCTTTTTTCTTCTCATCTTCTAAATGCGCATATACCGTTAAAAATTCATCCAAAATGGTTTGAAGTTTGTTCACTTCTTCAACATTATTCCAATCTTTATGTTCTAAAAAGACCTTCAAGTATATTTTTAAATCAT
>Ga0105359_10001245_pt1 | contig 21409 bp, 14 predicted proteins | sample GOMGulsemesocosm_6_FD_83659 | JGI IMG/M metagenome (GOLD analysis project Ga0105359, IMG submission 83659) | Methane-oxidizing microbial communities from mesocosms in the Gulf of Mexico - GOM8C Gulf of Mexico | ecosystem: Environmental > Aquatic > Marine > Cold seeps | place: Gulf of Mexico...
CTGAAAAATATTTGAAGCAGGTGATGCATCACACCCTTGGAAATCGCCATTTAGAAGGATACCAGCGCAATTACTGCCCGCTTCAAAGGCAAAACCTGTACCACCAGAGTTCCAACGCTGACCTGTATCAGAGTGCGAGTTTCCACCTAAAAGGAACAACTCGCTAGTTATATCAAAGTTAAAGTTGTCATTGTTATCAGCATTAAAGCTGTGTTCAATAAGTGAATATGAGTCGTTAGCAAAGCTCAAGCTAACTAATTCTTCGTCCATTATAAGGTTATCAAAGTTTAAATCTTCTGCGACAAAGCTTCCAGTTAGGTAACTTTCACCATTTAAATGAAATTCAAAGTTATATTCGATAATTCCAGCATTAGCAAATCCACTAATGGATAAAACGAAAGCGGCAAAAGCTGCTGTTAACCGTTTTAAGTACATATTTAGTTCCTTTACAATATCCTCTTGAAATATTGTGATATTTTTTGTTATTTTTCCTTTGTAGCAATGTGTGCGCCAGATAATAAAAAGTCATATTTTTCAATGGTGTAATGTTTTTATTAAGGCTGTAAAAATAAAAATGTAAAAGAATTGGACAGCTTTCATTATTAGTTATTGTTTTGAAGTTAATCACAAGAATAGATATATTTATAGGTTCTGTTTCTGGAGTGGCTAATTAATTTTGCCCCCTCTTTTTGATTCGGTAGCTATAATTGAAACTTGCTTCTAGTATTAGAATGATATTGTGTATTATTAATAAAATCACTTGTTTGAGGATTTAATGGGCTTTCAGCAAATCGAGTTATTTACTACTGTTTATGGAAATACCTTTCCCGCAGATAGTTCACCATTTAAGAAGTGTGCTTATGTGCTCTCAATTGGTGTAATTTACCTCCTCCTCGTTAAGGCTTGTACATTATTTTTTGTCCTTCCAGAAACCAATATTAGTGCATTTTGGCCTCTTAATGGAATATTAGCTTCATTCCTATTAATGAGCCCGAACTTCTTGTGGAAATATATACTTATTGTGGTTTTTATTGCCAATGTATTGGGCAACCTCATTTCGGAAAACTCCCTTTCATTAAGTATTGGTTTTGGTATAGCAAATGTAATTGAAGGCGGACTAATTGCCTACTTTTCCTATGTATGGAGTAAACCTAATAGTGCATTTTCTAGCTTCAGTGGCTTAATTAAATTTTTGACATTGGTATCGCTCTGCACCTTTGCAGGAGCAACTATTGGTGCATTGAATCTAGGATTTGAATTTGGTTTCACTAATTTCTTTGCATTTTTTACCTCATGGTTTTCTGCCGATGTGCTTGGAAGCCTATTGGTACTCTCTGTTGTCTTTTCTTGGAATGACAAACAGCTCAGTTTTAGTGCTTTAAATTTAACTCAAGCTATATCTGCTGCAGTGTTATTAATTTCTACTATTGTCTTATCAATACTGATTCACGCCCCGCAAGGAGAGAATGACTTAATTCCCTTAAATTATATGGTCTTTCCATTATTAATTTGGGCAGCGGTTCAATTTAAAGTAAAGGGGGCTTCTTTAACTGTATTTATCATAGCCATTCTAGCGCATTGGTATACGATAAATGGGCGTGGAGCTTTTGTTATTTACGGCATTGATATTCAAACTCAAATGTTTTGGTTGCAATGTTACTTAGTTATCGTTTTTTTGACTGCCATTTCATTAGCTTTAGCTTTTTCAGAACGAGACAGCGTATTAGAAAACTTAAAAATTAATAAAATGCTTGTCGATGAGGTACCAAAGGCTGTTGTAGTGTGTCGTTTGAAAAACTTGGAAGATAAAAACTCTTTTCATATCGTTGCGGTTAATAAATCTGCAGCGAACCTTGCCCAAAGTAGTGTAGACAACCTGTTAGGATTGTACTTGAAAGATAGTTTTTTTGGTCAGATTAACTTTGATTACTTAACTGACTATCAACAATGGGTGAGTGCTTCTCTAGGGGATGCGTCTCTTCCCAATTTAGTTATTGAAACTGAAGAAAGTTCGGATGCTAGAATATATAAGCGTGACTCTATGTATGTTGGAAAAAACTGTATTGCTCTTTTTTATGAAGATATAACAGAGTCAAAACAAGTTGAAGAATTTAATCGGCAGTCAGCAAAATTGGAAGCGTTAGGTACATTAGCCAGTGGTATTTCTCATGACTTCAATAATGTACTTGGTCTAATTTCAGGATATACCGAAATGGGAGTGGCTGCGTCACCACCTAATAGCAAAGAACGGGACTATTTCAACCAGATAGGCAGTGCTGGTGAAAGAGCTTCGCTACTTGTTAAAAAAATACTGACTTTCAGTCGAAAGGAGAAGGTAGATTTGCTGCCAATTAATTTACGAAAAACTGTAGAAAGTTCACTAGAGATGGTAATCCCTGCAATAAGTAAAAATATAGAAATCCAGCATAACATTTATCCACATAATCACCTCGTATTGGCAGATGAGGTGGATATTCAACAAATAGTATTAAACCTTTGTATAAATGCGAGCCACGCTTTCAATGATGAAGCTGGCGTTATAGCAATAACACTGCATAAACACCTTGTTGATGGCAAGCAAGAAAACTCTCAGGATTTAGCGGATAAACAATACCTAAAATTGCAAATTGCAGATACGGGGCAAGGCATCTCTGCAGAAGTGATGGAAAAAATATTTGATCCTTTCTTTACAACGAAATATACAGGAAAGGGCACAGGACTTGGTCTATCTATCGTTTATGGCACAATGCTGCAGTGCGGAGGAAAAATTACCGTTGAGAGTGAGCTTGGAAAGGGAACAATATTCACTCTCTTATTTCCTGTCGAAAGTAAGTCAATGAATGATGATCCTGTTGATTCATCTATTGAAAAACCTAATAAGGCTAAAATAAAAGGTCACATTCTCGTTGTTGATGATGAGCCGTTGTTACTGGAATTGTACGCATCATTTTTAGAAGGAGAGGGCTTTATTGTAACGGCTTGCAGTGATGGCAAAGAGGCTTTAAAACTCTATGTTCAACAGCCTAATAAATTTGATGTTGTTTTTACCGATAATGAAATGCCAAATATTACCGGAAAACAACTGTGTCAAACAATGAAGTCTATTAATAAACATCAACCTATCATATTCGCTACGGGTTATGGTTCGAATAAGCTAGAGGAAGGACTTACTGCATTAGGGGGAATTGAGTTCTTTTTAAAACCAGTCAAACTAACAAGTCTTGTACAAACTATATCTGAATTAATATTAGAAAATAAAAACTAGTTTGAAATACAGTTAATTTTGTTTATTCCTGATTCTTTTGCTTTATATAAAACGTGACCTGCTGAATCATAGACTGCTTCAGCAGAATTTTGTGCACTTAGCTGATCTTCGTTGTAAAGAGGAAGCATAATTCGAAAGGTTGTTTTATGGTGGTTTGAAAATACTTTAATTTGCCCGCCATGCTCCTCAGTAATTATTTTATAACAGATGTATAACCCTAACCCTGTGCCTTTTCCTACGGGTTTAGTTGTGAAAAAAGGCGTGAAAATATTTTGAAGATTTTCATTGGTAATACCCAATCCGTTGTCGGTAATATCAATACAAGCAAAGCTCTCATCTAAGTAGGTTTTTACCGTTATTAAGCCGTTATTACGTGAAGCTTGTACTGCATTGAGGATAATATTCATGAAGACTTGATGGATTTTAGTTTCATTACCATAAAGGTTTGGTATTTGGCCAAAGTCCAATTCTAAATGACAATTATTATTAATTTCTCCCCTAAGGATGTTAGTAACAATCTTGATACCTTTATTAACATCAAAGTTAGATACTTTCTTTTCTTCATTTCTAGCAAAACCACATAAATCAGAAACAATATTCTTTATTCTCAACAAACCATTAGCTGTTTCTCCAACTACCTCAGTTATTTCTCCAAAAGATTGCATATAATTAGTCGACTGTAATTGCTGTTTAATTTTTGGTGAAATGTCTTTATGCCCCAAGACTGCCTGATGCACAGAGGTGATCTCTTCAATACACTCTTTAAAATAAGAAACATTACTTATGGAAAAAGCTAGTGGGTTATTTATTTCGTGAGCAACTCCGGCAGCTAATAAACCAATCGAGGCCATTTTTTCATTTTGAACAAGTACTTCTTGGTTTTCTTTTAATTGTTCTAATGAAGTCAACAGTTTATCGTTAGTTTTTTCGAGTTGTGTTTGTGTCTGTTTCAACTTTGAGAAATATTGCTCTGAAGCGATTCTAGGAGCGGCAATATTGGCAATAATTTGTAAAACTTCCATGTCGTTTTGAGAGTAGGCATTTTTTAGTGAAGATTCGCTATCTATGATACCAATCGTTTTACCTTCATAAATAATTGGGACCGTAAGCTCTGACTTACCTGAAAATTCATCCCATATATATCTATGGTCAACCCTAGTATCTACGACAGTTTCACTCGTTTGTGACAGAGCTACATAACCAACAATCCCTTCACCCACAGGAATTGTAATTTCGTTATACAAATTACGCTTGTTTGGATTCTTGATACCAAATGCTGCTTTTTGAATAAGAGAGTTGTTATCATTTAAATAAATGACACAATCATCAAACCCTAATGTTTCACCAATATTTTTGGATATTGCCCAAAGCAAGTCATCTAACGTTGCTGCTTTGAGCATCGCAGTTGCAAACTGACTAATTTTATTTAAATCACTCATCACATACTCACTCGGCCTATATAGGTAAATTGAATTGCAATTTGAAATTTGCAATGCAATTTGCTGTGTTATTTGGCATAGGTAGCCAAATTCGCAGCAAAATTAATTCTATTAACTAACACTCAAGCTATGTGCCAAAGTTGGAATGTTTTTCCAATTAGCAGCTTTAATTACTGATTAAGTGCTCTATGAGTAATATGTTTATTTTCAGCAGAACGAGCAAGATGAGCACCTTAGTTCTTATGTTCTAAGGCGACTGACGTTTGATATCAAATCCATTTCCTCATATTGGCAATCTCCTGTATAATCCCGCCCATTAAACAACAGCCTTAGCAATGACATTGAAATTGTAATAAAGGCAGTTAAATAACCATTTATGACGCTTTAACCTATTGGTTTTAGCTAGTTAGAGCAGCAGAGCGCAATATGACCGTAGAACAATTCGACCCAAGCACACCTAAAAAGAGTGCTAACTCAAACGAAAGCCAAACGACCACGTTAGACATCCCAGCTAAAATGATTGAAGAGCAACATAACGAAGTTGTTGCATCTAATAAAGAATCAAGTCGCGCTGCAAAGGTGGGTTTCGTAAGTCTGGGATGCCCAAAAAATTTAGTAGATAGTGAGCGCATCCTTACTCAGCTGCGTACTGAAGGTTATGACGTTACCAATAGCTATGATGATGCAGAGCTTGTAATCGTGAATACTTGTGGTTTTATCGATTCAGCCGTTCAAGAGTCTTTAGATACTATTGGTGAAGCCTTAGCCGAAAACGGCAAGGTTTTAGTAACAGGGTGTTTAGGAGCTAAGAAGGATGAAATTATTGAACTTCATCCGAATGTTTTAGGTGTTACAGGCCCTCATGCATACGATGAAGTTTTAACACAAGTACATGAACATGTTAGCAAGCCTAAGCATAACCCTTTTATTGATTTAGTACCCGAGCAAGGCGTTAAACTTACCCCTAAGCATTATGCTTATTTAAAAATATCAGAAGGGTGTAATCATCGTTGTACTTTCTGCATTATCCCTTCAATGCGTGGCGATTTAGACTCTCGACCTGTAGGTGATGTATTAGGTGAAGCTAAGCGTTTAAAAAATGCTGGCGTTAAAGAGTTATTAGTCATTTCTCAAGATACCTCTGCTTATGGCGTTGATGTTAAACATAAAACTGATTTCTGGGATGGCATGCCTGTAAAAACACATATGCAGCAACTATGTGAAGAATTAGCAAAGCAGGGCGTATGGATTCGCTTGCATTATGTTTATCCATATCCGCATGTTGATAAAATAATTCCATTGATGGCGGAAGGAAAAATACTTCCGTATTTAGATATTCCTTTTCAACACGCGAACAAGCGCATCCTTAAATTAATGAAGCGTCCTGGTAGTTCAGATAAAGTATTAGAGCGTATTGCTAAATGGCGAGAGATTTGTCCTGAATTGGTGATTCGTTCAACCTTTATTGTTGGTTTCCCTGGTGAGACAGAGGAAGAGTTTGAAGAGTTATTAAACTTTTTAGAAGAAGCTCAGCTAGACCGAGTAGGTTGTTTTAAATATTCGCCAGTTGAAGGAGCTACCGCAAATGACTTACCTGACCATGTATCTCCTGAGATAATGGAAGACAGACTACAGCGCTTTATGGCTGTACAAGCTAAAATTAGTAGCGATAAGCTTCAAGCACGCATTGGCCAAGAGTACTTAATTCTTGTTGATGAAGTGAATGACCTTGGTATTGTTGGACGTTCATACATGGATGCCCCAGAGGTTGATGGCAAAGTATATTTATCTGATGACTTTGATGCCAAACCAGGTGATCAACTTTGGGTGCAAATCATTCATGCAGATGAACATGATGTGTGGGGCGTTCGTGTAGAAGAAGATTAATCGGTGCACGTTAGGTTTAACTACTTTTGTTTAAACCTAGCTATTTTGCTGATTTGTACAAGTTGAAATACGTTAAGAATGAGTTAGTATTTACACAATTAGCTTAGCTAAAGTAAGGTGTTTTGTCGTGATGATAATTCACTTTAAAATACTAACTGACAACAAATTTAGATTTTAAGATATTGATAAGGCTGCTATATGAAAGTTATAGAGTTTATTAGAGAAAAAAGAAAAAACTTACAAAACCAAAATGATCAGTTTATCGCCAAGTTAGAGCCTAAATTTAAGAACTTATCGAATTTGTTTAATAACAAAATCACAATGCCATTTAGAAATACGCTAAATAACCCTTGGTTTTCTCAATTTAGCCCGGTTGATCCGGAAGAGACTAAGACTGAAAAGGTATTGATACAAGTACCTGAGGCTGAAAAAACGTATAAAAGTCTACTTGGAAAAATAGATACCGTAACATTTGTTGGTGAATGGCACACAGTAGAGCAAGAGTGTATTGATCAGTTTGCAGAAGTCACTGGTGACAAACAATGGATACACACAGACCCTGTACGAGCAGCCAAAGAGTCGCCTTTTAAAGCAACGATAGCACATGGTTTTTTAACATTATCATTAATCCCTAAGTTAACTAATTCAGTTGACCTCGATAATAATCCTTACCCAGAAGCTAAGATGGCTATTAATTTTGGCCTAAATCAAGTTCGCTTTCCTTATCCGGTTAAAGCCGGTACTCGCGTTAGAGCCAGTATTAAATTAGTGAATTTAGTGCCGATGAAACGTAGTATCGAAGTTGTTAATGAGGTAAGTATTGAAGTTGAAAACAGTAAACGTTTAGCTTGTGTGGCAGAAACCGTATTACGTTTATATTTTTAATCTAAGCCGTTAACTTGAAGGGGAAGTTTGGCGCGTTTACTTAGAAGGTAAAGTTTTATAATTTTTTCGGTGGGTGTCTACTCGTGGTCATTTTATGGTAAAGGCGAGGGAAAAAATTACTTAACCACCCGCCTTTATAATAACCTCGGTCACAAATATTAAACATGTATTTAGCTATTTGTGATCGAAAGTTGTTAAACGTTCACTGCATCTTTTAATGCTTTACCTGCTTTAAAAGCCGGTACTTTAGCCGCAGCAATTTGGATTTCTGCACCTGTTTGAGGGTTACGACCAGTACGTGCAGCACGGTCATTAACTTTGTATGTACCGAAACCAACTAATGCGACTTCACCTTTATTAGACAATTCCTCAGTAATAGAGCCAATTAGACTATCTAACGCACGACCAGCAGAAGCTTTTGTAATATCAGCGCCTTCAGCAATTTTTGCGACCAATTCACCTTTATTCATTATTATTATTCCTAGTTTATTATTGTCGATAACATCTTAAGAAATAATTGTGAATTGAGCAATACAATTTTTAGCTTAGTGTAAAGTGGATTGATATGGATTGATTAATCACTTTATCCAAATCATAAATATGCATTATTTTAATATTCATAACTAATCCTATTAATTGCTGGGTATCCCCTTTTTGAAACTAGGACGTCATAGCTGAGGAGCAGAGGCCTGTAGTTTATTTCACCTTCAGCTTTAATTTTAATTTCTGATAAAGCTTATTATAGTGTTCAGACGGGTTCTTATTATTAGGCCTTAAAGGTAATTGCTTGAAAAGCTTTAATGCTTTTTCAATATCATTTTGTAATAAAACTACCTCCACTAGCCTTATTTGGCTAATAGAGCCATTGATATAATCTTGCTCCATTTGGGCAATTTTAATCGCTAGAGCATAATTCTTCTCAGCATATTCATAGTTTTCTGCTTTTTGAAAAGCCCAAGCAAGATTATTATAAGCAATACCTACTTGTTGATTGTTATTGGCTCTTAATGCCCACTTGAGTGATTCTTTTCGATATTGAAGATGTAACGCTATATCCTCTTGAAAGTAGGCTACATGGCCCAAGTTAGCATAAAGCTCACGTTTAAAAATAGGGTGGTACCTATCTTTAAATTTCTGCGCTAATTGTAATAAGGTCTTATTTGCCTGTTCATAATCTCTCATGGAGACTTGTAAATTGGCAATTTCAATTAACCGCATGGGCTTAGGGTATTTATCATTTATTTCAGTCAGTAGGTTTACAGCCTTGTTTAAAAACTCTCTTGCCGTTGTTAGTTTTTTTTCTCCATAGCTTAGCTTTGCGTGATAAAGATATACATAGACTGAAAAGTTAATTGGCAGGCCATCATAGGTAAGTAATATATCAACTTCATCGGCAAGCTCTTTAAACTGTTGCAAAGTAAATAATGCATCTAGTTGCAGCAGTTTTAAACGGGACCATTGCCTACTCTTGATTGTAGAAGATGTTAAAGCACTATCTAATGATAAAAGACATTGCCGTGATGATTGCTGACAAATCGTTTCAATCTTCGCTAATTCTTCATAAGTTGTTGCATTGTTGTTGAGGTGGACTAACAAGCTGAGACATAAAGTGAGTAACTTTTTTGGAAAAGATATTTGCTTGTTTTGATACTTAAAAAAAATCATGCTTATGTTTTCGTTTCCTTTCAAGTTAATTGTACTGATGCCCCTTAAGGTTTAGCTGAGCTACAGCCAGGTATTTGGCTGATATCAAAATCATCAAGCTGGCTAGCTTCTAAATGTTCCTTAGCAAACTCAAGGTATACTTTTTTTTCAATAAATACATCAAATAAATCTGGATCTAGGTGATCTCCTAATTTCATTCTTCCCATAATGGTAAGGGTTTCTGACAGAGGTTTAGGGTCTTTATACGGACGATCATTAGCGGTTAATGCTTCAAAAACATCAGCAATGCCCATTATTCTTGCCGGAATAGACATCTCATCGCGCTTTAAACCTTTGGGGTAACCTGTGCCATCCATTTTCTCATGATGACCACAAGCGTATTCAGGTACGCGTTTCAAATGTTTTGGAAAGGGCATAGATTCGAGCATCTCAACGGTTACATCCATATGAGCATTTATCACTCGCCTCTCCTTGTCATTAAGCGTGCCACGTTTCGTTATTAAATTATAAATTTCATCAGCGTTTAATATGTTTTGTTTAACGCCTTTGATTGTCACTTGGTAGTCTTTAGCTATTTGGTAAACCCGCTTAACTTTGTCATCATCAAAAAATTCACCGCCTTTATTGGCAGTGCAAATAAAGTCTCGGTCAGCCTCAAGTTCTTTTAATAATAAGGCCTTTTGGTTTTCCTCAAACTTATTACTGTAACAAAGATCTCTCGCTGCTACTTCAAAACGGGCATTTACTAACTCTATTCGGTCGAACACTGTCTCTAACTTTTTAGCCTTATCCATCACATATTCAGGTGTAGCTACTTTGCCGCAATCATGTAACCAAGCCGCAACACCTAACTCATGAAAATCATCTTTGCTCATAGAAAAATTATCAAGTGGACCATAACTTATTTCATTGCATGCCTTAGCTAACATCATGGTAATTAAAGGTACTCGTCGACAATGACCACCGGTATAGGGGGATTTTTTATCAATTGCTGTCGCGATAAGTTGAGAGAAAGCTGAAAATAAGTTTTCCATTTCGTCAATGAGTTGCTTATTGGTAATGATGACACCTGCTAGCGAGCTAAGTGCATGGTTTAACTTTTCAATTTCTCCATTAAAGGGAATAATATCTCCCTGATAATTGACGGCATTGATAAGTTGAATAACACCATTAAGATCACCTTGATGGTTTTTCATTGGTAGGGTTAACACTGATTGGGTTTTATAGCCGTTTTTATCATCCATTACTTTCGCTGCACTTAAATCATAATCTAGGCATTGATAAACATCGGCAATATTTATTATCTTCCCGGTATGGGCAGCAATTGCGACAAGAGCACTGTCATTAACTTCCCCATATTTTAGAATTGGGATTGGTGGGAAGTTAATTTTATTATTGGTAGTGCCGCCTAAATGTAGCGATAAGGTTTTATTAATGATAGTTTCAAAAACTAACTCTCCTTGCTCAGAAATAGAGTAGATAGTGCCGCCATCGGCATTTGCTAACTCCATGGCGCTCTTGATTATCTTCTCTAGTAGTATCGTGTGATCTTTTTCTGAAGATAGTGCTATTCCTATCTCAATAAAATGTTCAATGTTGTTCATTTTATTTCCTCTACCAAGTTAACTGCCATGAGTTAACCAAAAGTATAGGATGGCGCACAAGAAATTGTAAAAGTTAGCCATTAAAAATCGCTATTGTTGGTGAAAGTATCATTTCTCTAAACACTGCCGCTATAAACTCCTACAAAAATAATAATTACTAAACTTGTGAACTATACTTTTTCAATAACTGCTTCTGCTTGTTTAAAAGTTCTTGTTTTTAATAGGTACATTTATGAAATTTTTTTTTGTCGTGGTTGTGATGATTGTGACTTTGTCTACTCCAACAGCAGCGGAACAAGGCGAATGGGTTGAGTGGATAGCTGACGCACAGTTGTCATACACTGCGATTGATAACCTTAATTTATCTGCTTTTAGTGATGATACCCACAGCGATGAACGATTAGCCCTGAGCGGCGTTGTTGGTCGTTTTTATCAGCTAGATGGTTTTACTCGGATGAATTTCATTATTGAATTTGATGTCGAAAGATATCAGGAATTTAACGCTATGGACAATAGACAGCTTGGTGCAAACTTTGGTATTAGGCATAAGTTCGGCTTAGGGTTTTATCAACCATACTTGCAGTTTAATGTTAATTACGGACATAAAGAAGTCGAGTGGGATGCAAATTCAATAGACATAGTTTTTAGTACGTTAGAGCTTGGTCAGCATATAAATAATCAATTGTCTTTGGCGGCAAGTGTCGACTTTACTTCAACGGATGGCGAAGAATGGACCGTTATTGTGCCTGAACTGTCAAGTGAGGTTTTTGATCAAAATTTTATCCACTTATCGCTTTTTGCTGATTACATCCTTAGTGAAAACTGGCTACTCTCTGGCAGCTATGTTCGTCGCTGGGGGGATTTTCAATCATCTTGTAGTAAGGAAAATGTTGCCACCGTTCTTGAAGTTGAGCAGGTTAAAGCAATCACATCAGATCGTGTGTTTGGTGGTTGTGTTTATAAGCTCGATGGCAGCAGTAATATTTACTCAGCTTCATTGAGTTATAGCCTGAGCAGTCATTCCGGGGTTAATTTTGTTATGGAGCATTATCAAGGTAAAGCTGATGTTTTAGATTATCACCGCACATCCTATTCACTCAGTTTCAACTACCGTTATTAAGGGTAATAAGATGAAAATATTTCAGTTCTCTGCTTGGTGCTTTATATCTATGTTTCTCATAGTCTCTTGGTTAAGTCACGGTAATACTATTAAGGTTAGTGTCGTTGACGATGAAAAAAAGCCAGTCGAGTTTGCGGTTATTTATATTAAAGAAAGCTTGCCAAAAGTGAGCGATAACTCTGTCATTATCGATCAGGTTGATAAAGAGTTCATTCCTTATGTCACTGTAGTTCAACGAGGGAGTGCGATTAACTTTCCAAATAATGATGAAATTCGACATCAGGTGTATTCTTTTTCAAAAACAAAGCAATTTGAATTACCGCTTTATAGTGGAAATCCTTCATCCCCCGTTGTTTTTGATAAAAATGGTGTTGTTGCCATGGCCTGTAATATTCACGATTGGATGAAAGCTTATATTTATGTGGTTGATACTAATAAGTTCACTATATCCGATAAGGCGGGTCATGCGGTACTGACTAACTTAGCTAAAGGAGAGTATGAAGTGGCTGTTTGGCATCCAAAAGCGAAAGATAGCGAGCAAATAAATGCGCAGCAGATAAATATTAATGATGAAGAGCAAGAGCTTGTGTTTACCGTAGCCCAAAAAAAGCAGTTTAAAGCATGGCGCTCACCAAAAAGTGTTAGGCGCAGAGGTTATTAATACCTAGCAACTAATACCTGCTCATATGAGGGATTACTATTAAGAAGCTTTTTAGGTTCAGCCATTTCCGTACCCGAATTATTACCTTTATCATGGTAATTTTTATTCCTATTCAATTATCATTATTTGTTGTTATTCGTGATGCCAATATAGCGACAGCTAGAGCAAATATTGATGAGGCTTTGCAAGTAACAGCTGATGTTTTTTTCAAATCTTTAACGCAGCATCGAGATAGTTTACTGTCAAAGGTCAGGGCCTTATCGTCTGATTATGCTTTTAAACCGGTTGCTAATACTAATGAGCATAAAACGGTATTATCAACGCTTATTAGTTATCAAGAACGCGTTGATGCTGATGTTATGTTATTGCTTTCGATGGAAGGTAATATTATTGCAGATACCAGTCACCCTCAGTTAACAGCTGAACCATTTTATCTGCCTCATCTCATTGAACACGCAAGTAACAGTGAATATGGTGAAGCTGACTCTATTGCTTTTATTGAAAGTAAACCCTATTTATTAGTTGCTGTGCCACTTTTCTCCCCAGAGCCAAATCATTGGATTATCATGGGTTTTTTGCTTACGGATGGTTTTGCTGAAAGTTTACAAAAAACGACTAAATCAGATGTGTCAATTCTGTTTGGCAGTAAAATGTCCTCGGCAAAGAGCTATCAATGGCAACAATTAGCCTCGACACTAACAGCAGATGTTCGCCAATTATCTGAGCAGGCTCTAATTTCGCAAGCCTCATTCCATCAGGCATCAAATTTTAAGAAATCGTTTAATAAAAATTTTGATTTGTTATTGGCAAAACAAAGCTATGTTTCTGTCGCTTTACCGATTAGCAGTGAAAATGAAGAGTATTATATTGCTTTGTTACAGCGCTCTTTAGCACAAGCTTTACTTCCGTATGAAAACTTGCATTTTATTGTTGCTTTGGGCTTTTTTATTGCCCTGGTTTTACTCATTGTTGGCGGTGATTTCATTGCCAGAAAAATCACCCAGCCAGTTACTGTATTAGCTCAAGGAGCTGACAAAATAGAGCAGGGCCACTATGACCTAACGATTGAAGTAAATCAAAAAGATGAGTTGGGTCATCTTGCTAAGCGCTTTAATGCTATGGCAAAGGGCTTAGCAGAAAGAGCTCAGGTTAGAAGCTTATTGGGTAAAGTGGTTTCGCCAGAAATTGCTGAGCAACTACTAAGTAAAGGGGTTGAACTTGGGGGAGAGGAGCGAGAGGTAACTATCTTGTTTAGTGATATGCGAAATTTTACCAGTTTGTGTGAAACCCATAATGCTAAAGAAATGATCACGCTATTAAATCAACTGTTAACTCGACTAAGTAAGATAATAGATGGTCATCATGGTGTTATCGATAAATACATTGGTGATGCCGTAATGGCCTTATTCGGTGTACCAGTTAAAGATGACTTACAAGCGCAAAATACAGTACTTGCTGCTTTGGCAATGCAAAAAGAACTAGTAGCAATTAACCAGGATCTGATAGCGAAAAACTTTGTCGAAATTGGTTTAGGTATCGGCATTAATACCGCTCACGTTATTGCCGGGAATATGGGCTCTACAACGAGATTAAATTATACAGTGATTGGTGATGGCGTGAATGTGTCAGCGCGCTTAGAAGGGCTGACAAAATATTATGGCATTTCAATATTGGTTAGCCAAGCCACCAAATCACAAAGGAAAGGTATCATATTTCAAGAAATAGATACTGTGAGAGTAAAAGGAAAAAAAGAAGGCTTAACGATATATAAGCCTGTAGGAACGATAAATACATGTAATGATAAAGATCTTGAACAAGTCGCTTCATTTGAGCAAGTATTGCTACTTTATAAAGAGCAAGCATGGCAAGAAGCCCTAACTTTATTAATCCAGTTAATAGCACAATCTGTACCGACTACTTATTATCAAATTTACTTTGATAGGCTACAAGCTAAGCAAGGTGAAGACTTTGATCCTAATTGGGATGGAATATTTACTCATATTGAAAAATAAATTAGACAATTTCATCTTAACAATTAACCTTAGCTTATTGGGGTTGTTGACATTAAAGTCTCTACACTAGGCGGACACTTTATGATATTAACTAGAGTCCAACTAATATCTTTGTTTATCACTTTATCATTCATATTACTTTATCTTGGTGCGCAGCAAACTAAGCTTTTCCGAATGGCCGATTATGCCGTTTTTGATCGTCAAACACGCTACTTGGCTCCTCAGCTAGCAGCGGATAGCAATATTATTGTGGTTGCAATCGATGATCATAGTTTAAAACAAATGAACCCCATAGCAGGTCGATGGGTTTGGCCTAGAACCGTTCATGCACAAGTTGTTGAGGCACTGCAACCCTTGACAACTTCAGCGATTGGATTTGATATTCTATTTGCAGAGCAAGATATTTATCGGCCGGATGCTGATATATATTTTAATGAGGTGCTAGCACAATCAAAAGGAGTCTACTTCGCTACTTTAGAGCAAGAGTTGATTACTGGTGGTGGTATATTACTAAAGCAGCTTCCTCAAGAACTAGGATTAATAAAAACACCACTTGCAGATGACAATGCCAAAGGTAATTTCATTTTACCCCAAGCAATAAACAAGCGTTATTGGCAATTAGGTAGCATTAACTTCTCTGCAGAATTTGATGGCGTTGGGCGTTACTATGATGTTTATAGAGAGCTATCAGGCTGGCAATTATTATCATTACCAGCAAGGCTGGTTAGCGCTGTGGGATTGCCATTACCTAAGCGACAAAAAATATTATTGCAATGGCGGGGCTCTGCTCTGCAACCATACACTACGTTAAGTTATGCTGATGTTTATCAAGCCGTAATACGTAATGATATTAAATTCCTACAGCAATTCTCTGGAAAGATAGTGCTCATTGGCGCTACCGCATCGGGTTTGTTTGATGCGCGCGCAACACCGTTAAGTGACAGTTTACCCGGTGTTTATATGTTAGCGACCGCGATAGATAACCTGAAAAATGAGTCTTTTTTAACAGCTGTAGGAAAGCTTAGTCAAAGCCTTATTGGCATCAGCCTTATCGTAATTACCTGTGCTTGTTTTATTTGGATTAATGGCTTTGTTAGACAAGTTGGCTATGCCAGTTTAGTAATGATCACGGCTAGTTTAGTATTAATGACTATCAGTACTTCATTATTAAAGCAACAACACCTGCTCTATGTTGGCTCTATACTGCTAATGATGCTAGTTAGCTTTATTATTTTTTCTTTTATCTATGGCTACTTAGAATACAGACATCGCCAACAAGCCCTCGCAATGTTTGGTCGGTTTTTAGATCCTCAGGTCGTTTATAAACTACTTGAAGATGATGCTTTATCACCTGAACAGTTAAATAAAAAGCAAACAATCACTGTGCTATTTTCTGATATTCGAGGCTTTACTGAGCTGGCGGAAAAAAACAGTGCGGAAGCTGTAGTTCAGCTTTTGAATCAATACTTTAATCAGCAGGTAGCTATTATTTTCAAAAACCATGGCACCTTAGATAAATTTATTGGTGACTGTGTGATGGCATTTTGGGGGGCGCCTATGCAAAGTGAGCCAACACAAGATGCTATAGCGGCAATAAATACTGCACTTGCCATGGAGGAACAACTTTTACAGTTTCGTCAAAGTCTGCCTGAAGAAATGCAACATTTTGATATAGGCATTGGTATTCATACTGGGGAATGTATTGTCGGCATGATCGGCGCAGATTTACGTGTTGACTATACTGTTATCGGCGACACAGTAAATTTAGCTAGCAGAATTGAAGGGTTGACCAAAAACCACGCCAGAGTCTTAGTTTCTGAGCAGACCAAAGATTTAACCTGCAATGCGTTTGATTTTAGCTATCAAGGTGAACACCAAGTAAAGGGAAGGCAGGGTAATGTTAAGTTATATCAACCTCAGAGGAGATACAAAGAATGAATACAGTTTTTAGCTCTAATCATTCAAAGAACTTTACTAAAGCTATGCTTATTTTGAGTATAGTATTTTTTAATTACGGTGTTAGTAATTGCTTTGCCTCAGAAGAAAGTTTAATGGATAAAGCTACCCGTACTGACAGCACAACTAGAATGGGACAGGTGATAAAAAAGGTGAACTTATTAGAGCACCCAAGTTATCAAAGTGGTAGTACAGGCTCTGTTGAAGCTAAAGAAAAAGTCAGCATTCAATCTAGAGAGCGTGCTTGGTACTTTATTTCCTCAGCTAGCCTTGGCCAAGTAGAGCAACCTTCTGGTTGGATTAACATGTTAAATGTTAGGTTTATTGCAACCGCTAAACGGGAAGGGCGACTTGGTGTTGAATCCCTTTTCTCTAGCGCTACAAATGATAGTTTACCTACTGTTTCAACAGGAGTTCGTGGGTTTGATGAAAATGATCTGAAAAATAGTAAAGCAGACTTAAAGCAATTGTTGCAACTTAATACATACAGGGTATCAACAGGCTCTGCTACAAGGTTCGCTCGGCAAGGAAAATTAACAATAAATAAAGTTAAAGTGAAAGAGGACTAGCAGGATGAAAAAACTACTCAAACCAGTCTACTTTATATTTATATGCTTATTATTAGCTTCTTGTAAGAGCACAGGGTTGAAAATAGGTAACCTTGATGTTGGCAAACTTGTTGAGCAAGGGGTTAACGTTTTTAATGCTCACAATATTACCGAAGAGCAAGAAATTCAATTTGGTGAAAATATGTCAGCTGTGTTGTTAGGCACTAGGCCACTGTATGAGAATAAAGACATTAATATTTATGTTAACCAAGTAGGCATGTGGCTGGCATCAAATAGTTCAAGACCTGATTTACCTTGGCAGTTCGGAGTTATTAAGAGTAGTGCCATTAATGCTTTTGCTGCACCAGGTGGTTTTGTATTTATAACTTCAGGTATGTTAATGCAACTTGAAAATGAAGCACAATTAGCAGCTGTGTTGGCTCATGAGATTAGCCACATTACTGAAAAACACCATTTAAATGCAATTAAAGAAGGGGCCAATAGAAACGCAGTTACTGAAAGTTTATTCATATCAGCCCAAGCGTACCAAGACAATACTAATGACAGTAACCAAGATAAAGAATATCGTACTTGGGCTAAAAAGGTCACTGGGATGGCGCAAGACCTCTATGTTAAAGGGCTTAATAAAGAAGATGAATTTCTAGCTGACCAATATGGAATTCGTTTACTGGCGAAATCTGGCTACGATGCTTTTGCTTATATAGATAACTTACAAGTTCTTGCATCCATTGCTGCTGATGATAGCGCCTTAGCATTATTATATAAAACACATCCTACACCAGGGCAAAGGCTTGAGTCATTAGCTGGGCAGGTGGATAAGCTATCAAGTACGAACGGACTTTTACTTGGAAAGCGCTTTGCTCAGATGATGAATTAATTGCCGTTAGAGACAGTTAATTCCACGCAGTCAAGCTCATTCGCGACAGGTAAAAGAACATTAAAGTAAATTGGTTAACGCAATACCGATACCGAAACGCTTTTGGTTAACGTTATAGTCAATTAAACTTTCACCGTAGCCACTACTTATCTGTGCGTAACCCTTTAATTTTCCCCATAAAGGGAAAGTTACACCAAACTCAACAAAGCCATTATGAGTTGCAAAATTATTACGGCCCTTAAAGGAAAATTCATAATCTGAGTCATATTTATAGAGCATACCCAATTCAAAGTGGCCCATATAATCTAAAATATCTGGATTGTCATCTCCTTCGCCATCTGATGGAGACGTTTTCTCACTTTCTGGGATCCTATACCAAGGGCGTAGGGATAGGGCAAAATTACGCTTTTCATAGAGGTAATTAAGATAAATACGATTCCAACTTCGAGAAAGCACTTGTGAACGTCCATTTGACTGATGCTCTACACCCACGACTAATGCTGAGTTACCACCAAAAGGGTGAAAACTAATGGGGGTAAAATAGAAAAATTCAGGCTGGTAATTGGTTTCTCTAAAGGGCTTTGATATTTCTGCGGCGTAAATTTGCCACCATGACTTTAAGGTGAAGCCAAAAAAGATCTGATCACCTTCTCTAAATAAGTTATCGGTTAGTAATGGGACTTTTAAGCTTATTTGAAATTTAGCTTCGGCGTCTTTTAGGTCTTCAGCCCAGGTGTCGAAATCTTGGTAAGCGGCACGGTTAATATTGTCAACCATAGATACAGGCAAAATATAATTCATCTTATGTGGCGTAAGCACATAAGGATCGGCAGCGGTTCTTTTCTCTCTGATGACTCTATTTGCTAATGCCCCCAGTTCAATTACTTGCCCCGTTTCCTTGTTCAAAATGTTTTTAGCAACTTTTTGTTCACAGTGCCTTTCTATGTCTGCCAAGGTGGCATCCTTGTCAGAACTTTTAATGGCGTTAAATAAACACTGCTCAAAAATAGCTTCATGAGAAGCCGGGCGCATGACCGTCTCGCTTACATCATTGCTGGCATGTACATAGACAGAGGTGAGAATAGAAAGTGCTATCAAGCCACGGGTAAATAGTGAGTTCATCTTTAGGAGGCATTTGGTCTGAAATTTGCCGGCGATTATAACGTACTGTAATGAAAAGCTATAGCTGCAAAGTATTTAAAAGCTTGCGCTAAAGTCACATTAAAGAAATCTTTGAAAAAATATTTCAATATAGGTAAAGATATGTCTAATTGTGTCTGCTAATTTCAAGGCGTTTCTCCTTTGTTATTGGTCGCGTATTTATCTCGATTAACCGCAAGCTCACTTTCATTATTGCCATACCCTTGTATCTTGATTGTTAAATAATGTAATCCATAATTGGAATAACAATGAAACTCACTAAGAGCGCTTTAACGAGTCCAGCAGCTGTAGCTGTTGTTGTCGCATTAACCTTACTTGTCGGCATACTCAGCTTATTTAAGCTACCCGTGCAGTTATTTCCTGATATTGAACGTCCGCAAATAGGCATACAAACCACTTGGCGTGCAGCCTCACCTAAAGAAATTGAATCTGAAATTGTTGAACCACAAGAGCAAGTATTACGTGGTATACCTGGCTTAGAGTCCATGAGAGCATTTGCTAACCGTGGCGGCGCTTATATAAACTTATCCTTTGGCGTGGGTACTAACATGGAGCAAACACTCATTGAAGTGATTAGCCGTATGACACGCGTTGCTAATTTGCCTCAAGATGCTAGGCCTCCACGAGTTATGCTTGGTGGGGGGCGAGGTAATACTCCCGCACTGACTTTCTTCTTTTTACAAGCACTGCCTGGCAATGGCCAAGATATTAGTGAATATATGGACTTCACTAATGATGTCATTAGGCCGCGTCTTGAGTCAGTTGAAGGGGTTGCAAGTGTCGAAACTTTTTCTGAGCGAAATCAAGAAGAATTGCAAATTCGCTACGACCCGGTTAAAGCCGCTGAATATGGTATCGAAATTCCTCGACTGATTTCCTTGGTTTCAGCCAGTGATGATGTCTCTGGTGGTTTCATTGATGTTGGTAGGCGCCAATACACCTTACGTTACAGCGGAAAATACAGTGTTGATGAGCTGTCTCAATTAATGCTTGAGTCTCGTGGTGGCCGTAATATTCGTTTAAGTGATATTGCCACGGTAGAGGTGCGCAGTACCGATAGGCAAGGTATGGCGGTACAAAATGGTAATCCTGCGTTTTCAATGCGTATCAATAGAGCCAATGGCGCTAATGTATTAGAAACATTAAACCGTGTAAAAGCTGAGGTGGAGCTGCTCAATAGTGAACTATTGGCGGATAAGAAGCTGGTGATGGTGCAATCATTTGATGCCTCTGTTTTTATTTACCGCGCGATAAACCTAGTAACCAGTAATCTGTTTGTGGGGATTGTGTTATCACTCGCTGTTTTATGGTTCTTTATCCGTAGGGCTCGAGCTACCCTTATTATTGCAACCGCGATTCCTGTGAGCTTGCTAAGTACTTTTATTGTTTTAGAAATTACCGGCCGTTCACTTAATGTTATCTCATTAGCAGGCTTGGCATTTGCGGTGGGTATGGTACTTGATGCTGCGATTGTCGTGTTAGAAAACATCCTACGTATGCGTGATAAAGGCTTGGATGAACATGATAGTGCTGAACAAGGAGCCGGGCAGGTGTGGGGTGCTTTACTTGCGTCAACAGCAACAACGGTCGCTATATTCTTACCGGTGTTTTTCTTAAAAGACATTGAGGGGCAGTTATTTGGTGACTTAGCATTAACAATTGCCATTGCGGTGTCTGTTTCGTTAATTGTTGCGGTAGTGCTATTACCGGTATTATCAAAATACTATTTGAAAGAACAAAAGGTTATCGATCCAAACAGGAAACTTTGGCAACGTATTACTCGTTTTGTTATGGCAACGACTAACGGCCGGGCAAAACGTTTATCACTTGCCACTACATTATTAATATTACCGGTTGTCATAACTCTGGCAGCTATGCCAAAGCTTGATTATTTACCACCAGTGAAGCGTGATGCCATTGATGCTAATTTGCAGTTCCCTCCGGGATCCAATGTTAAAACGATTGAAAAAGAAGTAATCCAACCGATTGTTGAGCGATTGAAACCCTATATGGACGGTACCAAAGAGCCAGCATTGAAGAACTATTATATATTTGGTGGTTCATTTGGCGGCAGTTTAGGTGTACGAGTAAAAGATCAAGACAGAGTCGATGAATTACTTGAAATTGTAAAAAATGAAATTTTAATCGATTTACCTGACACCCGTGTTTTTGCAAGGCAAGGTAACTTATTCGGTGGCTTTGGTGGTGGTAGGCAAGTACAGGTGCACCTGCAGTCGAAAGATAATAAAGCATTGCAAGATATGGCGCGCCAAGGCATAGATTGGGTAAAAGAGGCCATTGAAGGAGC
>Ga0105359_10001247_pt1 | contig 21407 bp, 19 predicted proteins | sample GOMGulsemesocosm_6_FD_83659 | JGI IMG/M metagenome (GOLD analysis project Ga0105359, IMG submission 83659) | Methane-oxidizing microbial communities from mesocosms in the Gulf of Mexico - GOM8C Gulf of Mexico | ecosystem: Environmental > Aquatic > Marine > Cold seeps | place: Gulf of Mexico...
CGTCTAATGGATTATGGTTTCCACGCGCCAACAATGAGCTTCCCAGTTGCGGGTACGCTGATGATTGAGCCAACTGAATCAGAATCTAAAGCTGAATTAGATCGCTTCATCGAAGCAATGACAAGCATCCGTGCCGAGATTGCTAAAGTTGAATCGGGTGAGTGGACTGCAGAACAAAGCCCACTCCATAACGCACCACACACACTAGCTGATATTGTTGACGCTAACTGGGATCGTGCTTATGACCGTGAAACTGCGGTTTACCCTGTTGCTTACGTGAAGAAAGACAAGTTCTGGCCGACAGTAAACCGCATCGATGATGTGTATGGCGACCGTAACTTATTCTGCTCATGCCCACCAGTTGAATCGTATAACGATTAATTTTGGTGATTTAGCGTGTAACAGCGTTAAAACATGAAGTGATAAGAGCGAGTCCTGCGAAAGTAGGGCTCGCTTTTTTGTTGGCAAGTGAAAATAACTCTAGGGGCGGGAGAGTTGAAGCCCAAAGTACCGCTGTTTACAAATATAAATAAATTTTTTTGGTGAATTGTCCGGTTACTACTAAATAGTCGTTATTTTTATTGTATAAAAGAATAAATATAATAAAATCAGCTGTATATAATTTCGCGTTCATAATTAAAAAGATTTAAAAATAGTGCTTCACATTTTCCCAGAAAAGATTTAAATGTCAGATAGATGTTTTATCTTATTTTAATCTAACTAGTTGTTATTGATTAGCGTGAGCTGATCTGGGGAATCAAGACGTCCTGTTATATAAATGTTACATGCTTCTACACATCAACATGAATCATTCATTCAAAGAATGAGATATTAAGAAAAATTGAGATATGAAATCTAAAGAAGAATTAATAAATGAGTGGTATAGAAGAGTTTCTGTGACTCAAGCAGCTCACTACTTCTCAGCAGGAAATTTAAATTCAAGGAAATATTTTTTAGGTGTTCCCACGGTAATACTTACAACCCTTGTTGGAACATCCGTTTTCGCCGCAATACAAGAAACCCCTGATACTTGGGTGCAGATTTCTGTTGGCCTAGCAAGCGTTGCTGCTGCATTACTCTCTGGGTTACAAACCTTTCTTGGAGATGCAGAGAGAAGTGAAAAACATCGAACAGCCGCCGCCAAGTATGGTGCAATAGGTCGTGACCTTGAAGTGCTCCTAGCGTCAGGGTGTAATGTACAAGATGAAGAGCTTTCTTCTATTAAAAAATCACTAAATAAATTAGCAATAGAATCACCGGATATACCAGTTAAAACATATAGAAAGGCTGGAGCCACAGAATTAGAAATATTGCCAAATATGCCATATAAATAGACTGTTTTTAGATTATCAAATTACATGTAACAAAAAAGATCCATGCGACCGCATTCTGCGGCGCATGATTTAGGCGTTAGCTGGCTAGAGCAATAAATAATAAGAGGTTACAAGTTGTTTAAGAAAATTTATAAAGAAAGGCTGAACGAAGCAAAGAAAGCACGACAGGAGCTGAGCCATAAGAAAGGCATTTTAGTCGGTTCGTCTCATTCCAATGATAGAGGATTATACCTTTCAAATTATGCGAACTGTCTTATTAATAGGCAGCTTGATATTTTTGATGACACAATATTCCTCCTCGAAAATGATAAAACCCCTTCTGCATGCACAATAAGCCGGGGGATGATCGAGACTCATGCATTTGCAAAACTCCTCGCTAATAAAGTAGCAAAGATACTTAATACCAAATCCGGTAAAGAAAGTGCTGAAGAAGCTTTAGATTTCGTCACGAAGTTTATTAATAGCTCAAGAATTAAAGAAACTGAACAAAAAAAGATTTCTAAAGGGGTATACAACCCAAACGAATATCAATTTACTGAGCAAGCAAAGCATCGATTTGAGAACATGCTTGCTGGTAGTGAGCATGTGATGAATGCCTTGAGAGATGTTTATAAGGACGAGATGAAATTTACTGGAAAGAAAGAGAGTCAAATAGAAATGACCTACGATCTTCTAAGTGAATGGGTTCATCCTTCTCAGACTAGTATATTCCATAATTACGTGCCTGATACGCATAATGTGCCAACTTCATTGGGGCGGGTAAATATGTTTGATAATGCGAGACTTCAGTGTGTTACAGCGTTGGTTTTAATCATGGAGGCGGCGAGTGTTCATAACTTTATGATTGATATGGCCAACGAAATTACAAAGCGCGATTCTGAACGCAGCTAACAAGAACTCTAAACGGAACTAAAACAGTTGGTTTCGCTTCACTCCACATTATAACCAACAATTTTAGTCCGCTTAAGTGGGCGTTACTTGATAAAATAGATGTTTCAGGCTTATTTTAGCTGAAACATTGAGCCCCCAATTTAATCATTTTATCGTTTCAGTTCGCTATAGTTAATCCACATCTATAAATATGCTCTTGGGTCGATATCTTACGTGAGTGTAAGCTTCGTTGTTAAACCAAATTTTAAATAGGCTTAGTATCAATTTTAATTTTAATTATGTAAGGTTTTATTCTTAAATAAAGCTGTGTTCAGATAAGATTTAGATGTGTGATATTTGCATTTCTGATTGAATCACATATAGATACATAATATTTATTATTGAATTCCATATGTTGGTGTTTTTTGTATCTCACTGTATTTAAATGATAAATCAATCATTTTGTGATATTCTTCTCTCGTCTTCAACTTTGATTATGGATTGCTTTGATGTCTTATGTAGGAACTCAATGGTACAAGTGTGATTTTCATCTTCACACTACAGCAAGTAAATGTTTTGCCGATAATACAGTTACGGCAGAGGAGTGGGTAGCTAAAGCTTTAGAAGCTAAATTAGATTGTGTTGCGATTACAGATCATAATACTGGAGCGATGATTGATTCAATCAAAGTTGAAGCTCAAAAGCATGGTCTTATTGTTTTTCCCGGAGTTGAAATTACTTGTGATACAGCTAAAATTCATCTTTTAGTTATATTTGATACGAGTTGTGAAGCTTCTGATGTTGAAGATTTTCTTATCAGGTGTGATATCCAAAGATCTTCTTTTGGTGATCAAGATGCTCATTCAAGTAAAAATATTTTTGATATTATTGATATTGCCTCGGTATCTTCAAAGGCTATCGTGATTCCAGCTCATATTGATGAGTTTAATGGTCTTGATAAAGTTGCTCATTCGTTACTACAAAAATTGAAAGTTCATGAGGGAGTCAATGGTTTTCAGATATCGAATCCTATTTTGTATGATGTTCAAGTATCTGAAGATGAACAACTTAAGGAATTAAACTTAAAATATCATTCGGCCAATTTGGATAAAAGTACAGTCGATAATTGGAGAAAAGCAGGTTCTGTGTTTGTTAAAGATAAAGATTGTGCCATTTTAACATTCTCGGATAATCCAGAGTCACCTACTAGCTCTAAGCATGGCTTAGATGGTATCGGATCTCGTTATACTTGGATCAAAATGGATGAACAACCTTCTCTTGAAGGACTTAGACAAGCACTAATCGCGCCAGACTTTAGAATTAAAAACATTTGTGAATCGGTATCTTTACCTTTTATTGAACCTGAATTATGGTTTAAAAGCCTTTCAATAAAATCGACTGAACTGACTAAAAAGAAAGATATTCTTAAAATCGATTTTAGCCCTCAAATGAACACCATTATCGGGGGGCGGGGTAGTGGTAAGTCGAGTGTACTAAGATTTATACGTGGTGTTTTCAATAAGACTGCTGAAATTAATAACCTCGAAGATATTTTGAAAGAACATGATGATTTCTATAAAGTTTACAATCGTAGGGATTGTAAGGGCGTACTGAACCCCAAAACTGAAATATCAATCGATATCGTAAAACATGGAATTCAATATACGATATTAGTAATGAATATAACTAATTCGCTAAAACAGGATGTTAAGGTTTACAAGCACTTAGGTGATGGTAATACAGTAATCATTAATGATAATTATTTTTTAGACTTCTTTAAATTTGAGCAATATTCACAAAAACAGATATATGAAATATCAAAGAATACCAGCACATTAAGGAATTATATAGATAGTGCTATTGATGATATTGGAAAAGTTGATAAAGAAATACATGAGAAAGAAAGTGAGTATATCAAGGTTTCTAATGAGATTAGATATGTAAATGACTTGGTTATCTCTAAAGAGAAACTGATAAGTGAGAATAAAGCTCTCGATGAAAGGTTAACATCTCTAGAACGTAGCGACATCAAATTACTTTTAAAAGAAAAGAGAGTTCTGGAAGAAAGAAAGTCAGCACTTCTTACTTATTGGAAATCAATTAAAGAAAATAAGCTTCAAGCAATTACACTTATTGATAGTGTTAGCTTTCCAAAGTTAGAACTTGAAGATAACTTAAAAACAAAGGAAATCAGTGGTTTAATAAGAGATACTGATTTTAAGTTACAAGGGCAAATGGATATAATTAAAGATGCTATTAATGCCATAAGCAGTATCCATCAAAATTTGACAGCTAAAATTAAAACGTTAGGTTTAGCTAATGACCTTGAACTTAATAATAAACAAATAGAAATCGAATCAAAAAAATTAGGAATTGATACAACTAACGTTGTGTCTAAATTTGATGAAATAAATAATAGTAAAGAAGATATTAACAATAAAATATTAAATATTAGAAGACATGAAGAGAAACTTCCTCTTCTTATTGAAGATTTAGATAAAATAAAATATGAACATTTATCAAAGATTAAAGATAGAAGTCAGTTAAGAGTTGATTTTTTAACTGGTAACATTCGAGATGAAAAAATTCAGATTGATGTTAAGGCTTTCAGAGACAAATCTGACTTTATATCTAAATTTAGAGCTATCATACAAAAAGAAAGTGGATTTGAAGATGATATCGACGCATTAACCGATGGCATCTTTAAGGGTATTGTTGAGAATAATATTGGTGATTTTAAGAAAAAAATTGAATCGTTATCAGAAGCTGCTTCAACGAATAAAAATGGCTTTAGTGGTAAGTTTTATAACATGCTTTGTAAGTTGAATAATACACAACTAGATCACATTACACTTCTTTATCCGGAAGATGACATTACTGTAAAGTATAAAGCAAATGAACGTTCTGCATTCAAGAGCTTATCAACAGCTTCGGCGGGGCAAAAAACTACAGCTATTTTAACCTTTATCTTATCTTTTGGAGATACACCTTTATTATTGGATCAACCAGAGGATGATTTAGATAATAGGCTTGTATATGACTGATTGTAGACAGATTGAGAAAAGCTAAAGAAAAAAGACAAATTATAGTCATAACTCATAATGCTAATATTCCAGTTAATAGTGACTCTGAGCTTATTATTTCAATGAATTCTGATACAAAATTTATTGAAAAAAATGCACATGGATCTATTGATAATATAAAAATAAAAACAGAGGTCTGTGATGTAATGGAAGGCTCCGAAGAAGCCTTTAATAGAAGGTCTATGAGATACAAAATGATTGATTAAACCTAAGCGTATCCTCTAAATGCTCTGGTGCAAAATGTGAATATTTCATCGTATCAACAATTGATGCGCGACTAAGTATTCGCTGTAGCACCAGAATATTCCTGCTATTCATCATAAAATAACTCGCAAACGAGCGTCGTCACACATGGCTCATTCCCCCTCCTGTTTTTAGGTATCCAATAAGTTTGGTCTACCCCATACAAACCCTTACACTCATAAATATATTTATCCCTATAATCGTTCGCACATCCTCTCGATTTAGGGAAACCACTTTATGCACTTTTTGACACTGAAAAATTCTGCGATATTATCCGTCACTGCCGCCCTGTATTTAACGGCTTGCACTCATACCGCGCAAGCGAGCAACGTCGTTAAAACGGTCACTAACGGTGCATTAACTTTCGAGCTCGAATTTGAAGATGAGCTATACCTCAAGGGCGGCAGAGAATTGATGTGGAGTGAAGTGTTGCAGCAACCTTATATCGATGCCGCAACCCAATGGTTAACGGCATTAGTCGGTGTTGACGGTAAACCGCTGCACACTATCCGCATGCGCATCTCGGTGGCAGAAATGAATGATGGTAATGGTTACGCTGGCCCTGATTCTGAAGAACAAATCGGTGAGTATGAGATACCAACCAGTGGTACGTTAGTTATCGGTAATCATACCTACGAACAAGGCTTTGATCAGGTCGAGTTTAAAGCCAATATCCTCCATGAAATGGGGCACATTCTTGGTATCGGTTCGTACACTGAAAATTTTACCGAATACAGCGAGGAATACCAAGGCAATGTATTGAAAGTGCCACACAGTATGGCTGCGAAAAAATATAATCAGATATACGGTAACAGCTATCAGTATGTGCCAATCAGTGATGACGGCGGTCACTTGTATGATTATGTATTGCAGGAAGACAAAAAACGGGTATTGGATAACGGCCAAGTGCTAGCGCCATTAACCCAAGAGTTTATGGCTAATGGTGTGGTCTTTGGCGCGGTGACGCTAGGCGTACTCGATGATATTGGTTACCAAGTTTCTTATAGTGGGGCAGAGGGTTATCAGCCTAAGGGGCGTTAGCTAACTGCTCGCGCCTTATCCAGAGTAGCCAAATCTCTTGGCATCACAGTAACAACCATCCCTAAAGGTCGAAATGCTTTTTGTAAAATAGCCTCGGTATAATTGCCTTTGCCGTTTTCTATTTCAGAGAGCACCTTACGGCTGATACCAACCATTTTGGCATAGTCGGCTTGGTTCACTGAAAATAGGTTTAACCTTAGGTATTTTAATGCTTCACCTTTGGTCATGGTGCCTTTTAACATATTAACCGTCACTTCAATCACTAAAGCTTCACGCTCTTCTCGGGATAAGTTAATGCGCTTGCTTACGATTGCATTTCTACCTGCTGAGTTCGTCTTTTTAACTTCTGTTGCGCTCATGCTAGTAGCCCCCATTTTTTAAATTTAGTGGTTAAATTATCAAAACCAATAGAGCTATAATTAATGATTGATTCGGGTACGCCACGTTGTTCTAAGCGCGTTTTTAAATTAATGAGTTGCTTGGCTGTTACTTGTAATGCGTTAAGTAATACGTCGGGTTCAACCCATTTTTCAAGGTGTTCAGCTATTAACAGGAAGTTATAATTGCCACCACGTTCCATATTATGCCCCCATGTAAATGTGCGACTGATGACCTCTGGGTCGGCTTTCATCGGTGCAAAATCATAAATAGGAGCGAGAGTGACGGTATTATTTGATTTAATAAATGAGGTGTTACGGCCATGATTATCAGAGTTACCAAACGCGATATTGAGTAAATCACGACGCACCCATTCAATGACAAAATTAGCAATGCCATTTGGTTCATCTAACATCGTTTTAGTATTCCCGAAGTAGTCGTCTTTGGTCATTTTTTGAATAAGCCTTGCTAGTACGTCGCCATGTAATAATGGTCTCGCAGCTTGCTCGTCAAGGATTGAATAGACAGACTCTAATCCACTGTGCTGCATTTGATTTTCACTGATATAAACATCAAATCTTGGCAGCCATAATGATGGTACGCGATCACCTTCAAGCAAGCGCATGTTATTTGTTGGGATAGTATCAAAGCCCATCGCTTCCAGTTCATGATAAAAATGAAACTCGGCTCTTAAAATATCTTTATCAATAGCGGTTTTACCACGGGGGAATTTAACTAAATAATGGGTATCTAAGTTTGTAGGATCATCTTGAAAGGTATCGATCCATACATTACCTTGTGGACTACAGCGTAATAACATTTTTGGTGCAGCACCACCTGCGCCAGTAGCACCGCCAGCAGCCGCTCCATTCTCTTGCGCGTATTCAATGAAATCGATATCACGTTCGACAACGTGGTCAATGGTAAAATCGATAGCGATATCGTGAGTCACTTTTACTGGTACCGCTTCTTTGATTCTTAGATTACCAATGGGTGCAATTGTGCCTTGTTTTAATAAGATGAAGTCTTGAGTTGCAGGGCTGCGATCTGAAATACCGAGTTTTTTAACCCAATATTCTCTGCTCGAGCCAGCAGGCATAATATCGTCGATGAATCGTAACCAGCTATTTTTATGGTAGCCCATTGTTTCAACGGGGTAACAAAAGCTAACCGCTGTTTCTGCGCGTTCATCAAAATGCGATAAATAATCTAGGTGGTAATTAAGTTCAGATGCGCTAGCACGACCGAGCTGAGGTTCGGTAATAATTAATTCTGCGGCATCATGCCATTGATTATCTGTATATATTTGTAGTGTTAATCGCTCAGTCATTTTTGTGTACCATATTACCCAATTAATATAACAATAGATTATTGTTGAGCGTTATACAACGCAAAAATGGTGGTTATGGCATTTAATGAGGCGTATAATGCGCATCAATTGTTGTTACCAATAAATCATGGGTGATATAGTACGCATTAATTAATGTGTAAATCGATTTGCTTGTAAATGAGGGTAATAGCTGTGTCGGATCCAAATCAAAACAATCGAGTCCTACGATGAATCCCATGTTGTGGAAAATAAATGGGGCGACGAAAAGATTGATTACGTGATTTATTTCTCTAGAGAAGATAACTGGGATTATATCTTGAAGCCCTTCGTGCAGAGACGTAAACGACTGAACTCAGCTGGTAGCATTCGCTTTCACCAGTATCACAAGCCTTTTATCAAAGCCTTAATCGGATTTAGATATTGGGGTTGTGTTAAGCCTATGCTTGGGGGATTAATATAAAACCATACTTTAGCTGAATTATATCCTGTTATGCTATTTTCTTTTTAGCTGATAGGGCATGGCATGAAAGACCCATTACAGGCATTTAAACAACAATTTCTTCACTCATCGTTTGCTACCCTTCAGTAGTTCAATATCTTGAAGTTTACGACCGAGTTCATCATCTAAGGCGACGTTAGATAAATCCCCTGCAAGTCCTAATGTCGATAGTACGACTAAGTAATGGCCAATCGAAACAGAGGGTTCTCCTCGCTGTATATTACGTAGGGTGGGTAGAGATAGTCCGGTTCTTTCGGCGAGGAGTGTTTGTGAAATTTTTCGACGCTTCATTGCTAAGCGAATATTTTCACCAAGTTGTATTAATATTTTTTTATCTTTGGGAAAGATGCTCGCTTTACGTTGTAGTGTCGTAATTGTTCAATCTTTCCTGTGTCACTCCCCTATTATTAACTCATCCATTTGCTGCGCGCACTAAATAACAGAATCAATATTAATAGACGAGCATCATCATGAATACAGCCATGAACATTACGCCAACAATGCCGCAGTCGAAAGACTGCGGCATTCATCTAGTTATACCACCACACAATCTAGCAATAAATTATTTACCTTGGGTTAATAACCAGAGGTGTAAAGGTTGCCCTTGCATTACCCCCTGAACCATAGTGATTTGTGTATGTTTCACCTTCTTGTAATGTGTAATAGGCATCTACAAAATCATCGTCATTCGTAAACCAAGCATCAGGTAAGGCTTTGAGTATGCCATTGGTGATGGTGGCTACAATAGCAAAACCTTGAACTTCAGGATCTGGAATCGATTTTAAAATTGTTTCAGCCGCAGTGAGAAGAGCCGTAGCAAGTTCTTTGTAATTCGTACCGTCATCATGCTCCATCAATATCATATCTGCCGCAGCCCAACGATAGCGCTCCCAATGAATGACGACTTGATTTGGATAGTATTCTTTCTCGGCATAATCAAGATAAGGCATTTCAATGATATCCAGCACTGGCTCATCACGGGTTGGGTTAACGCCATTTACTATCGCGTATACCTCTGCAGCGCCTGATATCCAAGGTTCTTGATCATCTTGTAAGCTTATTTGCTTAATCACTGTGGTCGATATCGGTTTATCTACCGATTTAAACGCGCTGCGCTGAAGACGGGCTGACTTGATCTGTTTTGCTGAATCAGTGTTTTGCGCTAAGATCTCGCGCATTACAGCGAGCCCTTCACGTATCGTTTGTTGTTTATCTAATTCAACCACGAAAACCGGTCTGTCTGGCAGCTGATACACATCTAGCAGCTGAATATTGCCATCTACATCATAGGCTTCAATATTAGCCCAGTCTTTATCATTTCCCGCTGGTTCGAAGGCAAATAACGGGGGTACACCTTGTTGCCAGTCACTCAGCATACTTGCGTCAGCGAGACGAAATTGCACTAGGTTAGGGTTATCAACTCGCTGTAAAGTCGATGTTTGTACCGATCGAGTTGATAAGCCTTTTGCCGAGCGAATCGCTTGCTCACTTTTATGCAATGCTTTCGTTGCAACCCCACTCGATTGTAATACTTGATCTGCATTGACTGTTAAATTATATCGATTGATGCCAGATTGTAGTGTCGGCAAAACTTGAGAGTATTGTCGACTTAGTTCCAAGGCTATTTCACGTTTAGCACTCGAAACACTGAGCTCGTATTCAGGTTGTTTTTGAACTATTTGCTTTGTATCGTTAGGTTTCGCTGCAGAAACAAAGGAGGAATTAATTAAAGTTAGTGGAGCTATAACCAGCATCGCTAAAGTCATTTTTTTCATAGAACGTCCTTATTAATTGTTACTCATTTAAATCGCTATGAGTTCAATGCGAATCGTATTGATAACAATTATTACTGTCAAAGACTTTGTTTAAACTATGCTGTTCTAGATTGTTTTTTCTGTATTTGGGACTTTTTAATGTGACTAAAGTCTGTATTCACTTGTGGGTACCTCTGGTTTGTATCCTTATGTTTATACGCACTTTATCCCAAGATCAAAAAAGCCTCCAATCAGGAGGCTCATTTCAATTAACTACGGTAGTTAACTACAGCAGTTAACGTATCATTATGCTTGCGCTTCAGCTGTTACTTTAGCTTTAGTTATTTTTTTAGGTGCAGTGTTTAGTTCGCTAATCATTGTAGTAAGTAGGTCAATTTTGCTTTCTACTTCACTTAATTTTGAAGCTTGAACACCTGTAAAACGGCTAGTGATACTTTGTGCTTTTGCTTCAACTGATTCTAGTGTGATTTTTTTAGCAAAGATTGCAGACGTTTGCTCTTTCAGTTTTGACTCAACTAGCGCACCGCGCTCAACAAGAGATTCAAAAATTTGCGTTGCTTTATCTGATGACTTTGCTGCTTGGTCAAAGATAGTGCCATAAACGCCGAAACCAGCAGTGACAGTTGTTTTTGCAGTGTCTTTTGCGACTGTTAAGATAGTTTGTGCTTGGTTAAGTAAGTTACTCATGATAATCACTCCTGGTTAAATAATTTAGATTAAGGTTTGTTTCAACTGAGTTAATCATATTGGTTTTATTTAGAAATATAATTCCATAGCAAACAAATAAACGCGGAATAATAAATTGCGTTCATCATATACGAGGAAATATGAGTAAAAATATCATTATTTGTTTCGATGACTCATGGCACCAACCAGACGCTAAGTTGGAATAGATTTACCAAGGACACAGTCTGAACGATTGGGTTTAGACGTATCAAGATGCCTGTTTTTTTAATTCTTTGAGCATACAAACGCTTACAAATGGATGATGGAATTGCCCTCATTTAATCATTAAAATCGCCTACCTCAAAAGTATGGGCGTGTCGCTGCCTGTGTTAGAAAATACCAAAAGAGTTAATTATGTTGAAGAGAATTCTCGTTACCTTATGTGCTGTATCCCTTGTTGCTTGTGGCGGAGGTGGTGGAGGTACGACGACAGCTCCCAAGAAAACAGAAAATCCAGAAGCGATAAATGTGTCATTCCAAAATTTAAACGGGAATGTGATTGAGCTTGGTGATGAATTGAAGGGAGCATACACATTTTTTTCTGCAAGTATCCCAGCTGAAAAAGACGCATCGGATATATTTTGGGAGATAAACGGTAACTTAGTGCATAGAGGTGAACGCTACCGTATTCCAATGGATAACAATTATGTTGGCCTTGAAATACGTTTTTGCGTTAACCCGATCAACCAAGGGGACCGTTTAAAAGGCAATAAGACCTGTTCGACACCATTACTTATTGATAGTAAATATGTACCAATGACGCCTAAAGTCTCAATTCCTAATGCAGCAACGAATAATACAGTTGGATCACCGCTTAATGTGTGGGTATTTGATAGCAGTGACTATTCAACGTCGATTCAGTGGTACCGTAATGACAAGCCTATTTTAGGCATAACTCAAGACCAATACCGATTAACGAATGATGATGAAGGTCAGGTTATTTCAGTTTGCGTGTTTGATACAAAAACAAAAATTAAGTTAGCTTGCTCAAGTAAAACGAATGCAATCCAACCTCGGATTGGTGAGCGACCAGACGTTGATTTGACGCCGTTACCTCGTGATATTGAGGTAGGACAAAATTTATATTTAAATTATGATTTTTCGGACCGAGATGGTGATAAAGAAGATACCAGTAAAATATCGTTTAGCTGGTACCAAAATGGAACTCGCATTGCCGCTACTCGTTCGTTAGCGCTTAAAGAAAGCATGGTCGGAACTAAGATAAAGGGTTGTGCGACAGCGTATGCTCAAACTGGGAGGCCTAAAAACAGCGATCAAACGTGTACACCTGAGGAAACCGTTTGGGCAGTGAAAGACTCGAAGCCACGTGCAATGGATGTGGCTATGGAGGGGGCGCGTTTTGGTGGACATACCCTATCTGGTCAATACAAATACTATGATTTAAATAATGATCCTCAAACCAGTAGTCAGTATGAATGGAGCATTATTAAAAATAACATTGATACCCTTGTTAGCCGAGATAAAGATTACACGCTGCAAATGAGCGATGAAGGTAAAGATAATAAAGTTCGCTTCTGTGTGACACCTGTAAATGCAAAAGAGCAGGGGGACACTGAGTGTGTTACTCAAGATATCGCCTGGTTTGAAGGGCATGGTGAATTTAAAGAAGGCGGTGTTATTACGCCTGAATTAGTTGGCTATCCTGATTTTACACTCTCTTATTGGAAGTCTGCATCAACAATGACGTCGATGATTATGGAATTAGATTTTACAGATAATAAAGTGAAACCCTTGGCTGTTGATGACGCGAGTCCTAGCTTTAATAATTTCTATCCAATATCGCTGTGCGTTTCTGTTGATGAGGAAATTGAAAATAAAGATGATATTTGTCGAGAAATGACGGTGAATGATAAGCTAAAAGGTGGGATGATTTTTGATTTGAAAGATACTCGTCGTGTAGGCATGAATTACAAGCGTGAAGTTTATGCCACGGTAGCCGGTACAGAATATCGCATTCGCCGTCCGTATACATGGACTGAGTTTAAGGAATTGAATTTAGGTAACGAACCTGGATTTAATTCTGCTGAACCAAGTATTCTCCGAAAAGAACTTGGTTCGGTAGAAGGCGTGAAAATGACGCCGATACAAGCTAATAATTTTTGTCTACGTACTTATGGTGCTCCAGGGCTGATTAGCTCTGAAATTAATCTCAGTGACGGTGTTATACCTGGTGGTAGACATCAGTGGCCTATTGATCTGACGACTCAAGGGTATGTTACAAAAGAGTCTAATGGCAAATATGTTGTTGATTCGAATAAGCTGATTCCTGCAGACATGAATAGAAAATATGCTTTTGCATGCTTGGCTGTTGTACATTAGTCTTTATTAAAATCGTTGCCTACTCTATCTTTTCACTCTTGTAGGCAACGTGTTTTGGCTAAGTTAAACGAGCCACAAGTTCATTTCTAGTCTGCTTTACAGATATTTCTCAATAGGCAATAATTGTAAAAAACCAGACTTAAAACGTTCCCATTGGCTTGTCTCAGGGTCGCTATTCCAGCTTTTTGTACCTGACTGCCAACGAACATCGCCGTCCTCTAAGTCCAAGCTCCAACTGTTATCTTCATTCATTGCTTGTTCTATATCATTGGCAAGGTTTATCGCTACAGCTTGGTTTTCAATAATCAAAATAGACTCTGTATTGAGATAGGTTGAACGTAAGTTGTAGTTAAAAGATCCGATAACAGCAATCTTCCTGTCGAAAACTGCCGATTTAGCATGAAGCCCATAAGCTGCAATCGGCGCACACTTCGATAAGTCTTTAGTGGACGCTGCACACAGACTTGCATCGGGCTTTAACTCGAACAACTGCATGCCGTTTTCTAGCATTTCTTCACGTCGCGCGGCATAACCTGAATGATTAGCGACTAAGTCATTAGAGGCCTGTGAGTTGGTGAGTGCTTTTACCTGTACGCCTTTGCTTGTTAATGTCTGTAACCTTGCCAATTGACGATCATCGAATATCAGATAGGCAGATTCTAATACAATCTCTTGTTTAGAATGAGTGGCTAACTCGCCGAGTGTTCTGGCTGTTACTTTGGGTTTGTTAGTATTACTGGCATCTGCTGGCACTGGGTGGTCAGCAATATAACGCGCCTGAACCCAGGATAGCTTATCCATCGAATCTTTTAATAAGCGCTTAGCCGTTTCATTTCCTGCTGGTAACGCGGGATAATGTTTGTAGCGGGGAGCGAGTGCCGCATCCTGCATGATCAGTGCTACAGCTGTCTTATTTATTGGTAAATCATCGGCTGCTAAATCCTCGGTTGGTAAGCTGTCGGTGAGTAAGTTAACAGGGTAAGACCAACGACTGTTCCAGTATTGTCCAAAGCTCGTTTCAATATCGTTTACCACCGGACCTAATGTCAGTACATCACGATCACGAAAATTGATGTCATCAGAAAGGTCAAAATATTCATCGCCGATATTACGTCCACCGACAATGGATATAGCCCCATCGACAGTAAATGACTTGTTGTGCATACGGCGGTTTAGGCGAGAAAAGTCACCCATAAAATTGAGCCACTTGGTGAATCCACGAGAGGGTATCGGATTAAATATGCGGATCTCTATTTGGGGATGACGATCAAGTGTCGCGAGCAAATCTTCTCGTTCGTTAAGATTGATATCATCAAGCATGACGCGCACCTTAACGCCGCGATCGGCAGCGGCGAGCAAGCGGCTTGCTAGGTAGCTTCCTGACACATCGCTGTTCCAAATATAATACTGGATATCGATGCTGTGCTCTGCGGTTTCGATAAGTGCCAAGCGCTGCGCTAATGCATCCCAACCGCTATCCAACAACAGCACGGCGCTCATTGCTGATGTAGCTTGTTCAGGTCGATGAGTATCAATTAATGCAGACAATGCACTGACAGGCTGCGTGACTAACGGTTCAGTAGGATGTTCGATCTCTTCGGGAAGTGAAGCACACCCAGCGAGAATAGTGATTAAAAGTAGGGAAACACTGATCCGTTGCAACACAGGCATTATGACACTTCCTTTTTGTATTTAGGTAACCATATCACTAACTCGCCGCTCGCGCCTTATTCAGAGTTCACTTGATGCGAGTTGATTTACTTTTGCTGTTTGGGATGTTTTGGTACTTTTTTAATCTTCTATGTTCTGCAGGCATACGCTAATGTCTTATCTTATTAATTTTATTACACTAAAACAGTGCCACAGCATTTATTTTGATAATTTAAGCAGGATTTGATTAAGGCTATATGAGCGAGCGTAATAAAAGCATATCGGGAGTGTTAATCTTACTGCCGTTTTTTCTGGTTTTGATGTTGTTACCGTCAGCAATCGTTAACGCCTTATTTTCCATTATCATCATCATATTTGCGGGTGTATGCGCTTTTCTCTGTTATATGATTTTGACTGAGGATGATGATAAATCTATTGTGACATTAACACCGAGTGAGTTTGTAACAGCCGCTTTATCCACCTTTTTATTAGGGATTACCGCGGGGTACTTTAGTTATTGGTTAGTGATGTTTGAGCCTTTTGAGGTTGTTTGTAGAACCCGTGATTGCGCTACTGGTCCTTATGGTTGGTCTGCTGCGTTACTTGCTTTTATATTGTCTCTACTGATGTTTATTATGAGTTTTAAAATGTTTAAGCGACACTTTTTCAGTAAAGATAAATCAGCTAGGAGTAGGAAACGATGAATAACAGCATATTAATTAAGGCGGTAATCTAATGATTTCTTCATTTATTAAAGATAAGTTTTTATTAATCGTCACCGGGATTTTATTCGTCGCGCTTATGCTTGTCGTTTCTCCCTTGGTGGCAGAATATATGGATATTATTTTTATCGTTTTTTTCGTGGTGATGTTCTTTGCAGACAGGCAAGAAATTAAAAGACTTAAAGCCGAAGTAAAACAACTTAAAAGTAAGTTGCCAGCAGATTAAGGATGAATAACAGGAAGAAAAAGCGTTGCGACAGGGCTGCCGCAACGGTGTTCACTTAGACTATTTACATTAGCTGTTTATATTAAAATATCATGTGCGCACAGAGCGCGATGATAGGTAATGTAACCAATGTACGTAGAATGAAGATTGCCATTAATTCAACAATGTTCACTGGGATCTTACTTGATAAGATCACTGAGCCAGTTTCTGACATGAAGATCAGCTGAGAGATAGATAGTGCCGCAATCACGAACTTAGTGATGTCACTCTCAATAGTTGATGCTGCGATAATTGATGGTACGTACATATCTGTAAAACCAACCAATACCGTTTCTGCTGCAGCTTGTGCTTCAGGCAGATTTAATAGATTTAAAAGCGGTACAAAAGGCACACCTAACCAGGCAAATAATGGTGTTGTTTCGGCAATAACCAAACCCATAGTACCAACAGCCATGATCACGGGTAATACACCAAACATCATATCTAATGAGTTTTGTAGGCCTTCTGTCACAGTCGATTTTACGCCTTTCACTTTACTCGCTCTTTCCAGTGCAAGTTGGTAGCCATATTTAGCGGCTGACATTGATTCAGGAATAAGTTCGCTATCAAGATCAGGTTTGCTACCGTCAATGTAGGTGTCTTTTTTATAGCTTAGCGGTGGTAAAAACTGAATAATCATTGCCGCGATAATACCCGACAGACAAATAGTTAAGTAGAAAGGCACAAAGTAATTTTCTAAACCAACTTGCGTTAATACCACTAAAGAAAACGAAATACCGACAGGTGAGAACATGGTCGCAACAACCGCTGCTTCTCTTTGGGTATATTTTTTTTCTTCATATTGTTTGCTTGTTAAAATCACACCAACGGTGCCGTCACCCAGCCATGATGAAATACAGTCAATCGCAGAACGACCTGGTAAACGGAATACAGGGCGCATTACTTTACTTAACATCGTGCCTAGAAATTCTAATAAACCGAAGTTTAATAATAATGGCAGTAATAAACCGGCAAAGAAGAAGGTAACAAGTAGCGATGGTAATAGATCATGTAATACCAGCCCGCCTGTATTCGCGCTCCAAATGAATTCAGGACCTACCTGATACAGGGCGAATAATGTGAATACAGCACCAAGCACACGGATAACAACCCAAATCGGGGTAAGCATAAATAAGCGTGTTAATAATGCAGAGTTAACAATAAAGGCAGGTTTGATTGTATTGGCAAAGACAGAGGCCAGTGCTGACAAACAGATAATCGCTGTAATCAGTGGATGAATCGCGTCACCTAACAGACCCTTTACGCCTGTCGCCATTAACGCCAGTGGGAATGTAAAATTACCATTTACGCTTAATGGTGCAAGAAAGAAAAACAACCCCATTAAAGACGGGATTAAAAACACTAATATATTTTTTCTGGTATTACTCATTAAACGCGCCTTTGATTTTTTATTCATTAAAACTGAGTTTTTATTCTTTTGGGCGATTTTACTTTTATATGCCACGTAGTCAATATATAAATCTAGTTATATTGATAATTACCATACTCTAGGTTGTGCGTGGCGGTTTTTACATGTGAAACGTCTTTGGTTGTGTTTTGTTTTGAAACTAAAGAGGAGTGGATATTCAAGGTACGTTCTATCACCATGTGACGTGCCTAATAATAAATCTACGAGCCTCTAGAAAAGCTAATGTGAACAGAACCTGAACAAGGTTTAGATGATGTTACTACTGGTCATGTATTTAGCTGTTTAGTGAGCAGGGTTGTGAGGAAAGTAAAGTAAAGTCAGCAAGTTAGCGATTAAAGTAAAGTACCGTAAGAAAATTTAGTTTAATTTGATTTCACTAAGTATTTTAAATACATTGGCGCCCATTGACGGGGTTGTACTTGACTTAATATGCGATTTTAAATCGTTTCTTGCTATTACTGTAACTGTCTTCTAATCATCGCCTTAAAAAACGGAATTGTTCATGAACAACATCAATAAAGCATTATCTCTTACACTGACCGCTCTTGTATCTACAGCTGCTGTTGCAGACGATAAAAACACCAACGAATTTTCTTTTGGTGGGCGCGTTGAAGCACAAGGTTTCCTTACTGATAGCATTTATAACGATGAATTTACAGCTCGGTTACATGGTCAAGGCAAATACCAACTTAATGATGCTATTACGGCGGTTGGTAAACTGGAACTTGAAGCAACACTGCCAGACTCTTCATCTAATAGAGAGATTTCAGATTATACTCGTTATGCCTATGCGGGTGTTGAAACTGCTTACGGTGTTCTAACATACGGTACGCAAGATAATGCGGTTACCTACCTCACTGACTTTACCGATATGGCTGAAGTTTTTAGCGGTTATACCAACTCCAATATTATCGCGAGTGATGATCGCGCTGAGAATACGCTGCTTTATAGTGTGACCAAGGGTGACTTTAAATTCAATGCGTCAGCGAATCTAGAGGAGTATGAAAAAGGTGGCGGTGTGATGGTTGCTTACCAATTACGTCCTGATGTTGAAGTGAGTGCTGGTTATGCTACAACTGAAGCGACTGAGTTCTTCTCAGACTCGTCAGATGTATACATGCTAGGTGCTCGCTATACTAAAGATAGTTTCTTACTGTCTGGTTTAGTGCAAAAAGGGACTGTATTCGATGATGATTTTAATGCAGTTGATGCATTTGCGTCTTATGGCTTCGGTGAAAACACGGTTAGCCTTTCGTATAACTATCTAAGTGCTGATGCAAGAAAAAATCTAGATGTTAACTTCCTTGCATTTGAATATGGGCGTTATTTTGGCGGAGTCGCGCTATACACAGGTTATAAAGTAGCATTAGGTACAGATACTTCAGCGCGAGTGAGTGAAAATGCAGATGAATTTATGTTTGGTGCTCGTTACGCTTTTTGATTTTATCGCCAAATCAAAAAAGCCTCCAAAGTAGGAGGCCAATTTCAATGACGCAGTACAGTTACAGATTTATTGTACTGTGACTGATTTAGCTTTTAGCTCACTGACCATCGCTGTAAGTTGGTCAATTTTGCTTTCGACTTCACTCAGCTGTTGACCTTTAACACCTGTAAAACGGCTAGTGATACTTTGCGTTTTAGTTTCAATTGATTCTAACGTGATTTTTTTAGCAAAAATTGCAGACGTTTTCTCTTTTAGCTTAGGCTCAACTTGCGTACCGCGCTCAACAAGAGATTCAAAAAGTTGCGTCGCTTTATCTGATGATTTTGATGCTTCATCAACGATGGTGCCATAAACACCAAAACCAGCAGTGATAGATGTTTTTGCTGTGTCTTTTGCGACATTACAGATAGTTTTTGCTTGGTTTAGTAAGTTACTCATGGTTATCACTCCTAGTTAAATAATTTAGCTTAAGGTTTGTTCCAGCTGAGTTAATCATATTGGTTTTATTTAGAAATATAATTCCAGATAAAATAAATTAACAATTATAAATAGCGGGTCATGGGTATAGTACTTACTGACGCTTATATATTACTCATAGTCAGAAGAATAAGTTTCTTCGTAGGTGTGTGAGTAAAGCTCAAATAAGTTACCAAACGGGTCTTCTAGGTAAACCATTTTGTACGGGCGGCTGTCATCTTCAGGATGATAACGCATGATGTCCATTCTTACTTTACCGCCTAACTTTTCGGTTTTTTCAATCACACCTTCAAAGTCATCCGTTTGTAGGCAAAAGTGGAAGATACCAAGGCGAGAGAAATCAACATCGTGGCGTTCTGCACGTGCTTTCATTGAAAACAGTTCAACCCCAATACCGTCAGTAGTCACCATGTGGGCAATGTTAAAACCTTTAAAGCCTTCACCAAATACAGCGATACACATTTTACCGATTGCTGTTTCGCGTTCTTCTTCGATTTTAGTGTTGCCCATGATAAGTCTAAGGCCAAGTGCTTGAGTATAAAACTCAACGGCTTGGTCCATATCACCAACCATAATACCAATGTGATTCATCTTCATCATATGCTCCAAAAATTAAATAATTAATGCGTTGTTTGTTTTGATGAAGCAAGTATATGGATTGTTTTTAATTAGGTGAAATTATCATTTTTAATGTAAATAATAATTTTTTGTAATGGTTAGTCTATGACAATGCGTGTGTGATGATTGCCTCGATACTGGCGGTACACGTAGAAAAAGTGGGGCGTGTTACCGCCATTAACCACCGAATTGATGGCTAATGGCGTATTTTTAGCGCTGTGACGCTAGGGGTAAGGTCATATTTGTAACGACCTATTAAAAAGTAGTGAGTTGCAGCATTTTATGTAATCGCTCTAAGGCAATCGGGCTGGCTTTCATGGTAATGCGAATACCTTTTTCATGGTATTCCTCTTCAAGCACCTGCATTTTACTGTGAATTTCACCCATCACACCACTGGCGGTGTAGGGAATATCAAAGCAAGCTGCGCACATTTTCTTTTCCAGTAAGGTTTGAATTTCCTTGTGTACGAATGCAACATCAGCTTTGTCGTGGGCACTGATTTGTAATGCATCTGGGTAGCGTTCCAGCAGGTCTAACTGCTGTTCTTCGCTTAAACAATCGACTTTATTCAGCAATAATACTTTGTTATTCAAATCGATATTTAATTGCCCTAAAACATGGTCAACAATAGCGAGTTGCGAGGTGAAGTTTTCGTCCGATGCATCAACAACGTACAGCAATAAGTCGGCATTTTTTGCTTCTTCTAGTGTCGAATGAAACGATGCGACTAAATCATGCGGTAATTTTTGGATAAAACCAACGGTGTCCGAGATTAAAATACGCGGTTGTGTTGGTGGCTGCAGCGTACGAACTGTGGTATCTAACGTCGCAAACAGTTTATCTTCAACTAATACTTCGGTGTCTGTTAACGCGCGCATTAACGATGACTTACCGGCGTTGGTATAACCAACAAGTGCCACGGTTAGCTGTTCAACACGACCACTGCTACGGCCGTCCATTTCACGTTGTAGCTTGACTAGCTCACGTCTTAGTTCGGCGATTTGAGTACGAACACGGCGACGATTAATCTCAAACACAGTTTCACTGATTGAGCGGCCTTTTTGGCGTTCACGATCGCCACTGCTTTCATCACGTAATCGCGGTGTTAAGTAATTAAGTCGCGCGATCTCTACTTGCAGCTTCGCAGTACGAGTACGTGCGTGTTTACTAAAAATTTCGATA
>Ga0105359_10001248_pt1 | contig 21388 bp, 16 predicted proteins | sample GOMGulsemesocosm_6_FD_83659 | JGI IMG/M metagenome (GOLD analysis project Ga0105359, IMG submission 83659) | Methane-oxidizing microbial communities from mesocosms in the Gulf of Mexico - GOM8C Gulf of Mexico | ecosystem: Environmental > Aquatic > Marine > Cold seeps | place: Gulf of Mexico...
CCCCGATCAACGTAATGATTAGACAGTGCTATGGCACTAACTCCTCGGCTGGCCAACTGTCGCTCTAGCGCATAATCATCCCCTGTGAAAACTCCGCTTTTTAATTTCGCCAACAGGTGCATACCACCACTGGGCAATTGCGTATCTAGCTTGTGGGCTAATTTTTCATGCAACAGCTGTTGTAAAAAATCTCTGCGCTGTTGATAGCATCGGCGCATGCGTCGTAAGTGGCCGGCAAAACGTCGATCACCGATGAAATCCGCCAGTGCTGGCTGAATCGGCACCGACGCTAAGTTTCCCAGCTGACGCTGCGCACTGACGAAGGTGTCTATTAGCGTCTCTGGTACTACTAGATAACCAATACGAAGTGTTTTAAAAAAAATCTGGGATAGACTTCCGGCCAAAATCAGCGACTGCTGATCACTCTGATACAGTCTGGCTGATAAATTAAACAGCGGTGTCAAAGGCAGTTTGCTGTAGTGAAATTCCGAATCAAAATCATCTTCAACTATCCAGCATTGATGTTGTCTCGCGTACTCTAACCAGTCCAATCTTCTCTGGGTAGACATAGTCACCCCTAAAGGGTACTGACGCGCGGCAGTTATCCAGGCTAATCTGACTTTTGACTCTGGTAACAGCATACCCTGACTATCAACCGAGCTGTATTTCAGTTTGGCGCCAAGTGCTGACAGGCCATGTCGCAATGGAGGATAGCAGGGGTCCTCCAGTACCACTTTCTCTCCCGCCAGCGAAGCCGCGCTGGCAATTAATGCCACGGCATCGCGGCTTCCGGCGGTGATAATCACTTGCTGGGGGTGGCATTCTACATCTCTGACCGCCTTGATATAGCGGGCTACGCTCTCGCGTAGCGGCAGATAGCCTCCCAGGGGGAAGTCTCTGAGTAAGGCGGGGTCAGGGTTGCGCCAGACCCTTTTAAGGCTGCCAGCCCACCGGGAAAAAGGAAATTGATTAACGTCTGGGCCCGCATCAAAAACCGCCACATTATCTTCTCTGCTGGTTCCAGGGTTTATATTGTCGCGCAACAGCGCTGGCTTATTAGCAGCAGTTGATTTGCCAGCAGAGGTCTTTTGTGTGCAGACGAACACGCCTACTGCCGGTTCGCTGATTAACATACCCTCGGCAATTAACTGATTGTAAGCGTTTAATGTTGAAGTGCGGGAAATGCTCAGCAGCTGGGCGAGTTTACGGCTCGAGGGAAGCTTTTCACCGGGGGTGAGTCGCTGATCAAGTAGCAGCTGGCGGATCTGCTGAGTTAACTGCTGATAGATTGGCTGGCTGTCAGCGGTATCAATACTGATATTTAATGTCGCCAAATTGTCGATAAAACTCAAACTGGTACCTAATAACTATTGAAAACTGGATATTTATTGAATACCAGTTGTTGGCTAATATAGCAAAACATATCTGCTGTGCAGACTTCAAATACTTAGATTAGATTCCCGGATAACTCTCCAGGATAACTCTCCACGATCCCAATGCAGGATAGCCCAATGGAAAATTCACCGACTAATGCTTTAGGACAACCTATAGGTTCTAAACTGGAAAATTGGCAAAGTTGTAGCCACCCATCGCGAACAGTGATGCAAGGCCATTACTGCGAGCTGCAGCCACTGGACCCACAAGTGCATGCAGAAGAGCTATTTGGCGCTTTTTCCGAGGACAGCGAAGGGCGTAATTGGACCTATTTATTATCAGAACCCTTTACCAAGCTCGAAGATTTTAAACAGTGGTTAGTCAATAGTTGCAGCAGCCAAGATCCACTGTTTTACGTGGTTATAGATAAAACGAACTCCAAGGCAGTAGGCATGGCTGCACTGATGCGCATAGTGCCTGAAACGGGAGTGATTGAAGTCGGCAATATCCATTTTTCAACGTCGATGCAAAAGACCGCAATGGCTACAGAAGCGATGTTTCTACTGATGCAGCGGGTTTTTGATCAGTTGGGGTATCGGCGTTACGAGTGGAAATGTGACAACTGTAATGGCCCTTCAAAGAAGGCCGCAGCAAGATTGGGGTTCAGTTTTGAAGGTGTGTTTCGACAGGCCTTAATCTATAAGCAACGCAACAGGGACACCGCCTGGTTCTCTATATTGGACACTGAGTGGCCCCGTCAGAAAGTCGCCTTTGTGCGCTGGCTCAGCCCTGATAACTTCGATGCCCAGGGGATACAAAAGCACAGCCTGCAACATTTTTTGGATTAGCGGCAACTACTTTGCCTAAGGATATTAACAAATGACTTACACAATTAACGCGCTGCAACTTGAAGATAGAGAGCAGTGGCAGAGACTTTATTACGGCTATGCCGAGTTTTACCAAGTGCCGATGAACCAGAAGATATTGGATCAGGTCTGGAGTTGGATTTTTGCAGACGATCAGCCATTTTACGCTCTGATCGCCAAAGATGAAAAAGGTCAGGCAGTTGGGCTGATGCACTATCGGGGCATGCCATCGCCGCTGCGCGGAGCGACTGTCGGCTTTCTCGATGACTTGTATGTCGATCCGAACACCCGGGGTAGCGGCGTAGTGGACTTGATGTTTGAGCGTTTGCAACAGCAAGCGAAAGCGCACAGCTGGCCATTTGTTCGCTGGATTACTGCAGAAAATAACTACCGTGGCAGGGCGGTTTACGATCGCCTGGCAGAGAAGACCCAGTGGCAGACTTATCAGTTGCCTGCCGCTAAATAGTTTGCCTCGAAGTAAACGATGCTGAGGGTAAAAACGAATGTCCCTGATACGCAGGCTGGATCAGCCTGCGTAACTGTAACTGCTAAACTTTCGAAACCCGACCCTGCAATGGGTAGGCTGGGTCATTGTAGCCGGGAGTTGAAGAGTGGCCAGTGACTACCAACTGTTCGATTAACGCTTCATCAGCGGCGCTAAATTGATAATCTAGTGCGCCTAAGTATTCATCCCACTGCTCAATAGTGCGCGGGCCGGCAATTGCGCCACTGATCAATTGGTTATTGAGCACCCATGACAAAGCGAACTGGCCTGCACTAATGCCCTGCGCTTGTGCGTGGGCTTTGATCTGCTGGGCGATATGCAATGACTCCTCACGCCATTCAGTCTGCATAATACGCTTGTCTTGCTGTCCAGCCCTGGTGTCAGTCGAGGGCTGCTGGTTGGGCGGGTACTTTGCGGTCAATACACCTCTGGCCAGTGGCGAGTAGGAAAAAACTCCCAGGCCGTAGTGCTGGCAGACCGGTAAGTGTTCGGTCTCTGGCATACGGTTCAGTGCATTGTAGTAAGGCTGGCTAACCACTGGATAGGGGACATTTAAACGGTCACAGAGGCGGATAACTTCTGCGACCCGCCAGGCGCGAAAATTACTGAGGCCGAAGTAGCGTATTTTCCCCTGGCGAATTAAGTCTCCTATTGCCGCTATGGTCTCGTGCAGTGGTGTATCTAAGTCTTCAAGGTGCAAATAGTAGACATCGATATAATCAGTTTCTAAGCGAGTCAGGCTGGCCTCCGCCGCCTGCATTATCCATTTGCGACTAAGGCCCCGGTTATGTGGCCCCTCAGCCATGGCATTACCCACTTTAGTGGCCAGCACCCAATCGTGGCGGGTGGCTTTTATCAGCTGACCGGTAATCTGTTCGGAGACTCCCGCATTGTAGACATCCGCAGTATCGATAAAGTTAATCCCGGCGTCTGCGGCGCGATCGACAATGTTTTTACTGACGCTGTTATCAGTGCGCCCACCGAACATCATTGTGCCTAAGCACAAAGGGGATACTTTTAGACCTGATTTACCTAAGCTATTGTATTGCATTTATAACTGTACCTTTGGAATGAGTGGCTGAGTGCTTATCTAGCTAGATATTAGCAAACTAAGAAAATTTAGCTATAGCGATGAGCAGTACATTTCAACCGCTAAAGCAGCGCTAAAAGCTTTGCTTAATACGGCTACAGGGAGTTATGCTAGCCGCTGATAATCTACCCAGAGAATATGTTAAATATGAGCATCAATGTTAGTTGCCCGCACTGTAATGTCACTAACCGTCTGCCCGAGTCTCGGCTCGCTGATAATCCCAGCTGCGGAAAGTGCAAATTGTCCATTTTTACTGGCAAACCTATTGCCCTAACCAGTGCCAATTTTGCCAGGCAAGTAACCAGTAATGAACTACCGGTACTGGTTGATTGCTGGGCCAGCTGGTGTGGTCCCTGTGTGCAGTTCGCCCCTATTTTTGATGCCGCGGCGACGCAGTTTGAACCTAACATCCGCCTGTTAAAGCTAGATACAGAAGCCGAGCAAAATATTGCAGCGAAGTGGAGTATCAGATCAATCCCCACCTTAATATTATTAAGAGCCGGTAAAGAAATCGCCCGTACTAGTGGTGTGATGCCTATCGGGCAACTAAAGCAGTGGTTGCAGCAGCATGATGTACAACTATAGTGACTAGTCGTAAGTCGTAAGTCGTAAGTCGTAAGTAATGAGTAGCTGGGCGTTAGCTCAGTTTCTCAAGCTCTGTTATACTGCCCCCCTCTGTTTTTCTATCGCTTCTTTTCTGTAATTAGCACACCTAAAGCAATCCGTTAAAATTCAAATACCTGAGGTTCTACATGGCATTTTCCAAGCTTGGATTAAGTGATCCTATTTTAAAAGCTGTCTCTGAGCTGGGCTATACCGCGCCCACCGCCATTCAGCAGCAGGCGATCCCGATCATTTTGTCGGGAAAGAACTTAATTGCCGCTGCGCAGACAGGTACCGGTAAGACCGCCAGCTTTGTACTGCCACTGTTAGAGAAGCTAAATGCTGCGCATTATGGACACAAACTGCGTGCCAAGCGGATACGTGCACTTATTATTACTCCCACACGAGAGTTGGCTGTGCAAGTTGCAGCGAGTATTAGCCAGTACGGCCAGTATCTGAACCTGACCTCTATGGCGATGTATGGCGGGGTAGATGAACAGCCGCAAAAGCAGCGCCTGCTGGAGGGCGTCGACATTTTGGTGGCGACACCGGGCAGGTTATTAGATATGGCACATCAGCGTGCTCTACATTTTGATGAGCTAGAAGTGCTGGTATTAGATGAAGCCGACAGAATGCTCGATATGGGTTTTATTGGCGATATCAATAAAATTATTGAACGTTTGCCAGCGCAGCGCCAAAATTTATTATTTTCCGCCACCATTTCTCAGGATGTACGCTATCTAGCCAAAAGCGCGGTCAACGATGCCCAGGAAATATCAGTTTCCACCAATAGTGCTGCAACCCCGGAGATTGAGCAGTGGCTGATCACCGTCGATAAAGACAAAAAATCCGCTCTGCTGAGCCATTTAATTGAACAGCAGCAGTGGCAGCAAGCGCTTATTTTTATCGAGACCAAACACGGCGCAGCTAAATTGGTTGGCCAGCTGGAGAAGCGCGGTATCAAAGCCGAGGCAATACACAGCGGTAGAAGCCAAGCAGTGCGCGAAAAGCTACTTGCCGATTTTAAGAGCGGCGAGCTGAGTCTGCTGGTGGCCACCGGTATCGCCGCCCGCGGCCTGGACATCGATGAACTGCCCAGGGTGGTCAACTATGATTTGCCTTATCAAAGTGATGAGTACATTCATCGAATCGGTCGCACCGGCCGGGCGGGTGCCAGCGGGGAAGCTGTCTCTCTGGTTTCAAAAGATGATTTCAAAAACCTCTGTGCAATAGAAAGCCGCCTCGGGCATATTATTGAGCGCCGTGAAATCGAAGGCTTCCCGGTTAAAAAAGTAGTGCCGGTTTCTATTTTGAATTTTGTGCCAAAGAGTAAGAGGAGATAAGGGGGCAGTGCTTAGTAATTAGTGGTAAGTGGTAAGTAGTAAGTAGTAAGTAGTAAGTAGTAAGTGGGCAGTAGTAAGCAGTGGGTGGTTATGCTGAATTACTCAGGCAGGGGCGGATTTTCAACCCGATCTATATTTATTTCAAACTACTAAGTACGCTCTACATTAGAGTATTTACTTCGGGGCATGAGGCCGTTCGCGGCCAAAACCCGTCATTTAGCTAGGTTTGTAGTTTTCATGGCGCGGCCTTGTTATTCATTAGTCTTTGACGTCTAATTCGGCTACAAAATGCCTGCTAATCTATTGTTTTACAAATTGCTTAAATCAATTAAGCTGCTTTTTTCCTGCATCATATGAAAGACCAAGTGCAGATTGTTGGCAATAAACGATGTCTTTTCTAATTCTGCTCTGGTTTGATCGTTGAATTGAATATAAATATGTATCGAGACTGTTGTCAGTTCTGAAATTTCTGTAAACAAACGACTGGCAGTGCGGTTGTGGATTTCGGATTTTTTAACCGAACCCTCCACCATACTTACTAATTCAACTAGTTTTTTATCAGAAAGTTGCGTTAATTTTTCTCCGAGCAATGAAATTTCTATTAATTCCTCCTCGAGGTTTAAGAGCTCGATTAGACTATTATTAAGTTCAGAAATTTTAATATACCCCAATCCAATCCTAGAGACCTCATGCGCCGATTTTTTACCCTTATTCATTCCATTCACCTTGTCTAGGTTTCGATAGATAGATTCAAGGTAGTTCACAACCTTATACATTGCCCTATTTTGAGGGTTAGTTTTTTGTTATTAATCCATGAGCATTGTGGTCGCCAACGCAAATAGTAGCCCCTAGGCTTGTGAATGAAAACTTGGTTCTCAGAACACCTTATGAGATCTGCTAACACAACAGCTAGGAGGCAGGGCTGCAGTGATCGTGGGTGGTAATTGGCAGTGATGTTGAAATGGATTGGTTAATGGTTAGCGAATATCATGAATGTTTGCTAACTCATCTAGAATATCCTTTTAATCTGTTAATTATTAAAATCCATCGGGACTCCTACTCTTTAGAAGCTCAGCAGCGTTTAGGTACGCTCCCCGAAATAAATTAAATGGCTGGGGTTGGGCTCAGTCACGCACTGATTAGGTCATTCTATCTGGCTAAAACTGTTGTCTTGTATCGACCAAAAAATGTTGCCCCGGGGGCTGTGCAGTGCCTCGATATTTGAGTGTTTTTCACTAAGCCAAACCCTGAACTCTGCCAGAGCCTCGCTACTGTAGGATTAAGTTGTGTCGTGACAGCTGTATTGGTTGTCGATTTGCCATGCCTGAATGTGCGGATTGTCGCCGTAACGCTCGGCTAGCAGGCGACAGATTCGCTTGCATTCCAGACGATAAGGCTGATGGCTAAAGCAGTAGTGGCGCCCTGAGCCAAATTTTCTCGGCGCGCAGCTGGCATCTACGCCCAGCATTTCTCTGGATGTCCGCTATTTAGCCAAAAGCGCGGTCAACGATGCCCAGGGAGTATCAGTTTCCGCCAACAGCGCGGCGACGCCGGAAATTGAACAGTGGCTGATCACTGTCGATAAAGACAAGAAATCAGCCCTGCTGAGTCATTTAATTCAACAGCAGCAGTGGCAGCAAGCGCTTGTTTTTATCAAGATAAACACGGCGCAGCAAAATTAGTTAACCAGCTGGAGAAGCGCGGCATTAGGGCGAGGCGATTCACAGTGCTAGAAGTCAGGCAGTGCGCAGAAGCTACTGACCGACTTTAAAAGCGGTGAACTGAACCTGCTGGTGGCCCGCGGCCTGGATATCGATGAACTATCCAAGGTAGTCAACTATGATTTGCCCTATCAGAGCGATGAGTACATTCACCGCATCGGTCGCATCGGCCGGGCGCCAGCGGAGCAGCAGTGCCACTGGTTTCAAAAGATGACTTCAAAAATCTCTGCGCCATAGAGATCCGTCTCGGGCACATCATTGAGCGCCGTGAAATCGAGGGGTTCCCGGTCAAGAAAGTAGTACCCGTTTCTAGTTTGAATTTTGTGCCTAAGGGCAAAAAGAGGTAAGTAGAAATTGGTGTATCTCCAAGGGGCGACGTAAAGCTAGATGTCGAGTTAAAATACTGAATTTTATACAAAAAATAAAGTAAGTGAAAATTCATTGTGGTGGCTATAATTTTTTCAAAGCCAATAGTTAATGAGGATAATTCCCCCTCATTAACGTTTGACTGGTCTTTTTGATGATTACTTATTGTAATGCTTCGATGAGTTATAGTGGCTGTTTAAACCCCTTTCGACATGTGACAATCCGCCCATAAGTTAGATGGGAATCCCTCACTGCACTTATCATAAAGACAGTAACTTAAAATTCTAAAAACAATTAATTCAAGGTGCTTTACATGTTTAAATCCTTAAAGAAACAAGCGGTCGCTCTATTTTGTACGGCCGTTTTTAGTTCAACAACCACTATTGCCGCAGAGTCCGTTGTTGTCGGAGGAAAATTTTTTACCGAGCAGTTTATCTTGTCGGAAATGACCGCTCAGATCCTTAAGTCAGTTAGCATTCCGGTCGAGTTAAAAACGGGTATGGGTAGCTCGCTGGTACGTAAAGCGCAACTCAATGGCGAAATAGATATCTACTGGGAGTACACTGGAACTTCGCTGGTGGTTTACAACAAAGTTAAAGAAAAACTCAACTCAGCTGAAACTTATCAACGAGTTAAGGCGATGGATGCAAAGCAGGGGTTAGTTTGGTTGGCACCCTCTAACGCCAACAACACTTTTGCGCTGGCGGTACGCAAGCAAGATGTCGCTAAACACGGACTCTCTAGCCTGTCTGATTTAGCCAAAGCATATCGAGATGGGACAGAGCTAAACATGGCAGCAACCGCTGAGTTCATCGGCCGCTCAGATGGTATACGCAGCCTACAAAAAGCCTATGATTTCCGGGTTCCGCGTGCGGAGATTAAATCCATGGATTCTGGGTTAGCTTACACAGCACTTAAAGATAATTTAGTTGATATCGCACTAGTGTTTGCCACCGATGGCCGCATCTCCGCCTTCGGTTTCCAGTTATTAAAAGATGATTTGTCTTTCTTCCCAGATTACGCCGTAGTACCAGTGGTGCGTCAGGAAATACTAAAACAGTACCCGCAAATCGAGAGCAAGCTTAACAAGCTCTCGTCTATGTTAGATGACAAGACTATGCAGCGCCTCAATGCCAGTGTCGACATCGACAAGGAGTCTGTCGCGGATGTCGCCAGAACATTCTTGCAGAGCAATGATCTACTGTGATTTTTACTGACAGGGGAGCGACTCCCCTATCTTGCTAACGGTTATTTAACATGAACATTATCGATTTTTTTATCGCCAACTCTCAGCTGTTACTACTTAGTACTTTTGAGCATATTTCTTTAGTGGCCAGTGCAGTTGGTTTGGCAATACTGGTAGGTGTACCTATGGGCATCGGCATTACCCAAAATAAAGTGATCGCCGATATAGTGTTATATCTAGGTTCAGTGATGATCACTATCCCCTCAATCGCTTTGTTTGGATTAATGATTCCGCTGCTGTCACAGTACGGTCATGGTATAGGCTATGTACCTGCAGTGATAGCGGTCTTTCTCTATGCACTGCTGCCTATTATTCGCAATACCTACACCGCGATCAACGATGTGCAGCCGGAGCTGCGAGAAGTCGCACGCGGCTTGGGGATGAACTCTTTACAGCGTATTGTCAAAGTCGAATTACCGCTATCACTACCAGTCATAATGGCCGGTGTCCGCTCTGCGGTGGTTATCAATATTGGGGTCATGGCGATAGCGGCCTATATCGGGGCTGGCGGGCTGGGCACTATTATCACCAGGGGCATATCACAGAGTGATACAACCCAGATTTTTGCCGGCGCAATCGTAGTGAGTGTATTAGCCATAATTGCCGACGCACTACTCTATCTGTTACAGCGAAAAGTGACCCCAATGGGACTCGCAGCTCACTGATTACAGACCTCAGGCGAGGGCAATACAGTTTCACCTAGTAGAAAGTTGATGATAAGAAGCACTCTTAGGTGAATGACAAAATAAGGTAGCGTACTACTGATTACTTTAGTTAATAGCAAAACAGTTAGAGTCGATTGCTGATATCAGGTTTTTATTTGGCTCAGGATCGATAAGTAGTTAGTGCGCATCCTAATTCCAACACAGCAACAACAATATATCTTAGGCACTGCCAATGATTAAATTAGAAAAACTGACAAAAATTTTTGACTCTTTTGGCCATCAAGTAACAGCGGCGGATAGTATTGATATGGAAGTCGCCAGCGGCGAAATTTGTGTTTTGCTAGGGCCTTCTGGTTGTGGAAAAACGACTACTTTAAAGATGGTCAACAGAATTATTCAGCCGACTTCAGGCAAAGTATATATTCACGGTGAAGACACCTCCGAGCTCAACGATACAGAACTGAGACGCAGGATCGGCTATGTGATTCAGCAAATTGGTCTGTTTCCAAACATGACCATAGAGCAAAATATTTGCGTCGTGCCGGATCTGCTTGGCTGGCCGAAAGATAAATCTCGGCGACGCGCTAGCGAGCTATTAGATTTAGTTGCTCTGGATCCTTCGCTTTTCCTGAAGCGCTACCCGGCACAGTTGTCCGGTGGTCAACAGCAGCGGGTAGGAGTAATTAGAGCTCTGGCCGCAGATGCACCAGTAATGCTCATGGATGAACCCTTTGGTGCCATAGATCCGGTCAATCGCGAAATCATCCAGGACGAGTTTCTGAAAATGCAGCGCGAAATTAAAAAAACGATTCTCTTTGTTAGTCACGACATAGATGAAGCGGTAAAAATGGCCGATAAAATCGCTATATTTTCCGAGGGCAAGTTATTGCAGTTCGCCAGTCCTAACGAAATTTTGGCCAACCCTGCGACTGACTTTATTCAGAGCTTTGTTGGCGCTGACCGCTCGATAAAAAGGCTGCAACTGTTTCAGGCAAAAGCCGCCATGACTTCGGGCTCCGATAATGTTGCGGCTAATTCTCCCAGTATCAGTGCAGAGGCGAAACTGACCGATGCAACAGCGCTACTTTATAGCAGTAACGCCGCAGAACTACGATGTGTCGATGATCAAGATAATACCTTGGGCTTTTTGACCCATGCGAGTATATCTGCGCACCTCAACTTAACGGCACAGGTATAAGGAAGTTGATATGTCTAATCCACTGGTAAGTACTGCCGCGAAGTGGGCAATACTGGCGGCAATCCTATTGCTGTTTGTCGGCTCGATGGAGCCTGGAACCCTAGCAGAAATGCGCTATTATGTACCTGATGTTATCTATTTGGGACAACAGCACTTGGAGCTGGCGTTGGTCTCAGGTCTCGCTGCTATTGCTGTTGCTATTCCTCTGGGGGTGTTATTCAGCAGGCCTACAATGCAACGCTACGCCGAATATTGCATGCAGTTTCTCAATATAGGCGCGACTATTCCGACACTGGCACTGTTGGCGATGAGTATGGCATTTTTGGGTATAGGTTTTATTCCCTCAGTGTTTGGTCTGTTTGTGATCACTTTACTACCGATTGCCCGTAATACTTATGTGGGGTTGCAGGCCGTTCCTGGCTTTATGCACGAGACCGCTCGCGGCATGGGCATGAGTGAGAAGCAAAAGCTGTTTCGGGTTGAGTTGCCAAACGCTATGAGCGTCATCTTTGCCGGAATTCGTACCGCTTTTGCCTTGAATATAGGCACAGTACCTATCGCCTATCTGATAGGGGGTGGTGGCCTAGGCGAATTAGTCTTCATGGGGATTCGCCTGGATGACACTCCCATGATGTTGGCGGGTGCGCTGGCCACGGCATCCATCGCTGTATTGATTGATATCTCTCTGGGGGCTCTGTCAGTACTGTGCATACCTAAAGGCATACGGTTGAGTACCGCCAATCATTGATCTGCATTACAGGTCCAAAGCTGTTACTTAATGACCATCGCCGCAGCCCTTGCTGCGGTGTATTTTATCCGCATAAATAGCTTTCATCTGCAAAGTCCAAGTAATGCTCTGTTATGAAAGAGCTTATATTCAGTTTTATCTAGTGGTATTCGCAGCTACTTCGACAGTTTTAAAAAACCTTTTTTACAGGCTATAAGTAGCAAACGGAGGAGTTTGGTCGGGTTTGAAGGGGTGGATGAGACTTTAGCGAGTAACTTTAAAATCGATTATAGAGCAGGGAAAATCAGCACATATCTTTACTGATTTGCCCTGTAACAATGATGCTTTAATCTAGTAAGTTCTGCTCAAAGGGATAGTGAGTCAAGTTTTCAAATCCATCTTCAGTGATAATCACTTGATCCTCCAATTTCACCCCTTCAGCACCTCCCACTGCACCAACATAGGCCTCTACACACAGGGCCATGCCCGGCTCTAAGACCCCATCGTAGCCGTGCTCCAACAGATCTTCGGGATAGCGGATAGACGGATATTCGTCACAGAGTCCGACACCGTGCATCATCACACCGTAACGTTGGGCCCGATACTTTTCCGGTAGTAGTATTCCGGCTTCAGTCACTTCACTGAAGGTCATTCCCGGTTTCAAAATATTCATATTGTATTGAATATGCTCATAGGCCACTTTGTATAATTTTTTCTGTTCCTCCGTAGGGGACCTGTCACCTATCATCCAGGTTCGGGATAGGTCGGCACAGATTCCATAGGGACCGATTAAGTCTGTGTCAAAGGCCAGCAATTCTCCCTCCTGGACGACTCTTGGACCCGATTCTTGAAACCAGGGATTAGTGCGTACCCCCGAGGACAATATTCGACACTCTATCCACTCCCCGCCGCGGCGAATATTTTCCGCATGCAGTACTGACCAGATATCGTTCTCTGTCACCCCAGGTACTGTCGCTCGTTGCATTGCGTGCATCGCTATCTCAGTAGAGGCGATGGAGCAGCGCATGGCATTGATTTCATCTTCATTTTTAACCGCTCTGGCATGTTCCATGACTTCTTGGCCATCGAAAATCTCGATCGCCAATTTGTCCAGTTCACGCAGTCCGGCAATTTCGATTTTATCTACCGCCAGACGTTTGTTAGTGCCGCCGTGCTCTGCGAGTATAGAGGCAATTTCGCCAGCGAAGTGGGCGGCGTGGGAGACAGTTTTATTGCCGGTTTCGAAGTAGAAAAATGAGGCGCCGCCACGCAGTTCTTTAACCAGCGGCAAATGAGCCGATAAGTGTTCGCAATTGTGAAAATCCCAGAGGATTATATGACCACTAGCGGAGACAAAGCAGGCGCGGGCGTGATTGTGGGTAACCCACAACTGCATATTAGTTGAGTCGGTGGCATAGCGGATGTTCAGGGGATCAAACAGCAGCACTCCGGCCAGATCACGCTTTTGTAACTGCTCCACGATACGGGCTAGTCGGTACTCTCGCATACGTGTTAAATTGGGGGTAGTCAGGCCTAATTCCCGCCACTCATTAAAAGCTAGGTCAGTGGGGCCTATTTCCACCCTGTCGTTGTCATTAGGTGATCCATCGGCTTTATAAGGACTGTGTCGGCGTCGGCTGGGATCAATTTTATTATTGGAAGTCCCCAGCGAGCTAAAGTTTATTTGTTGCATTGTTGTGTTCCTGTCAGAGCAGTGACTTATTCAGAATGTGTGAAAAAAATAATCAGCTGGCTAGATAATTGCTGCTCAGTCAGATCAGTTTTTTTTGTGCAGGGTAAACAAAAAGGATTGCCTGAGCACTCCTTAAACTATTCAGATTATTCGCCGTAATAGACCCAGACACACTTAGTTTTAGTGTATGAAGACAGTGAGTGGATGGCCATTTCTTTGCCCCAACCACTCTGTTTGAAACCACCGAAGGGGCTGCTGAGACCGTAACAACCGTAGCGGTTGACAAATAGCATGCCGGCGTCAATTTGTTCGGCCACTCTGTGAGCGCGTGAGACATCACTAGTATAGATTCCCGCCGCTAGGCCGAAGGCGGTGCTGTTAGCCATCTGTACAGCCTCTTCGGTACTGTGAAAGCGGGTGCAGCACAGCACTGGTCCAAAGATCTCTTCCTGGGCGATCCGGGCATTTTGTGACACTTCAGAGAATATAGTCGGGCGAATAAAATACCCTTTAGCATTATCTCCCTCAATATCGGCGTGGCCACCTGCGACCAGTTTAGCCTCAGCTTTGCCTATTTCTATGTAGGACATAATTTTATCGAATTGCGCACGGTTACACTGCGGGCCCTGATCTATGCCCTCGGCCAGTGGGTCGCCACATCTAATCGCCTCAGCTTTTTCGATCAGTGTCTCTAGCACTTGATCGTAGATGCTATCGTGGATCAAAAATCGAGTTGGCTCAGAGCATTTTTCGCCCTTGTGAGAAAACATAACGTTGAACGCACGATCTATCGCCCCAGGTAAGTCCGGAGTGTCGGCAAAGAAGATACAGGGGGACTTGCCCCCCAGTTCCAAAGTGGTGGCCTTGAGGTTAGAGGCTCCAGAATTTTGCACTATCTTACGGCCAATATCGGTACTTCCTGTAAAAGAAATTTTGTCTACATTATCACTGACCGTCAGCTGATTGGCCATCTGGCCATCGGTGAGTAATAAATTAATCACGCCGGCCGGGAAATCTAAGTGCTGGTCAATGAGTTCCATCAGGTATAAGGCTGTTAGCGGAGTGTACTCTGAAGGCTTGATGATAACAGTGTTGCCCATCGCCAGTGCCGGTGCAATTTTAAGGCTAGCTTGATAGAGCGGGAAGTTCCATGGCGCGATCAGACCGCAGACACCTACCGGCTGTTTGGTTGTGTAGTTGAGAAAACCATCCTCGACTGGACAAGTTTCACCGTAATATTTATCGGTCCAGCCGGCGTAATAATCAAAAATGTCCGCACATGTGGGGATATCATCTACCATGGACTCAGTATACAGTTTACCATTGGCCAAGGTTTCCAATATTGCTAACTGCTCTGTATGCTTGCGAATTAGATTGGCAATTTGCCTAAGCATGTTGGCTCTCTGGCTGCGATTGACCTTGGACCAAATCCCCGCTTCATGGCTCTTATTCGCAATGACTGCACAGGCTTCTACCTGCTGGGCGTCCGCCATCACAAAACTACAGAGTTGTTCGCCGTTGCTCGGGTTGGTAACAGCCCAGCTGTCGCCGCTGTTACCTTCGACCCACTGGCCATTGATGTATTGTTGTTTTGGTAGGGCCAGCCAGTTCTTGGCCCATTTCAATGGAATATTGTTCATAGAAATTATCTCAGATATGTTAGCAATATTGCTGTAGATGATTCTATGAACAGCATCGAGGTTGCACAATTGACATTAGTGCAAAGGTCAGTGCAAAAAACTCATAGTTAGTCACATCACAGTGCTAAGCACCGTAGCACTAGGGGCTGAGATGGCGGCGAACATAATCTAAATCTCCGCCCGATTCTCGATAAATTTTTGCGCTAAAAGAATAGCCCTTTTGCTGCTTCAACTTGATTAGTAGCGGAATCATAGTGTTGAGATTTTCGCTGTTGCGCTGGATATTTGGTTCCACTCCCGCCAGCGCATGCTCAGTAAAGACGCGCACAGCGTTTTCTATACAACTCATTGCATCTAAAACGTTGTTGATAACGATAGCTTGCCAGACGTTTAGGTCTAACTCGCCGTGGTCTTGAGTCATCTGTGCGCTGTGGCACTTACCGCAGGCCTGCATAGCGCTTAGTACTAGAAACTCTGCGATAGTGGGATTGACTTTGCCTGGCATTGCAGAGGAGCCTGGTTGTACCGCCGGTAAGTTTATCTCTGCAAAGCCACAATCTGGCCCCGAGCACAATAATCTGAAATCTTTGCCAATCTTAATCAGCCCTCTGGCCAGTAATTCCAGCTGGCTCGCGATTGCCAGCAAATCATCGTGATTTTGTGAGCAATCAAACAAATTACTACTTCGAGTAAATTTATCGGCCCCTACAACAGTGTTTAATATTGGTATGCAGTTAGCAAAGAAAGCAGCCGAGCAATCTCCAGGCCTGCCTATTATATTAGCGCCTAAATTAACCTTGTAGAGCTCACTGACATCCGCTTGTAAACGTGAATTGTTGCGCCGAACTAGGGTGGCATAGCCACTAAAGAAATCATCAAAGCTAATTTCAACAGCGTCTTGCAAACAAGTGCGGGAGATCTTGTTGACATGTCGCCACTTGTCTCCCTGGCGATTAAACTCCAATTCCAAAGCATACAGGCTGGCATCCAGCGATCTGTACTTTTGTATAATGGCCAAGTGGCAGGCGGTGGTCAAAGCGTCACTAGTAGAGTGGTTCAGATTGACGTGATCGTTGGGATGAATGGGTGAATAACTGCCAAAAGGCTGATTGAAAGCCTGCTGATTTGCCAGGTTTGCCACGACTTCATTAACATTCATATTGCTAGAAATACCGCCGCCACCGTGAAAGGCATGTACCGGGAATTGCGTCGCGGGCAGTGCTTTTTGTAATTCGCTTATAGCATCTATGATTGCCTGACCCAGTTCCGATGTCAGCTCACCCGTTTTTATGTTGGTCTCGGTAGCGGCTTGTTTTACTTGTAACAGCCCTTTGATTAGCTCGGGATAACTCGACAGAGGTTTTTCTCCAGACAGTGGGTACAACTTCACCGCCCGCTGTGTTTGTATTCCATAGAGGGCATCTTCAGGTACCGCTAGGGTGCCGATCGAGTCTTGTTCAGTACGGTACTTTTCACTTTGCATAATCTCTTCCGCTACAGCTTTTATCAGTTCATTGGCGAGTAATTCCTCGCTGCTGAATTGAAACTAATATTCAGCTTAGCCACAAGCGAATAAATAGCATTGAGTTATGCAAAAAAGTAATAGCGTAAATGACCGGTATTACTGGCCGTAACATGTCTACACAGCTATGTCTGAGCCTGTGAAAATTACTAAATGTAATAGCCCTGTGATTTTTTATGGTTTCTTTTTCTGCCAAATTTGCGCCAGTCTGCGTTTATCAAAAGCAACTCAATGCTTTAATCATTAGCAATAAGGATTCGCAATGCAGTATACAAGACTCGGCCAATCGGGCCTTAAAGTGTCCAGGCTTTGCCTGGGGACAATGAACATGGGTTCAAAAGAATGGAAGCCGTGGATATACAACGAACAGGAGAGTGAACCTATTATTCGCCACGCGCTGGATAACGGGGTCAATTTCATCGATCTGGCTGATTTTTATTCTATAGGTGCCGGTGAGGAGGTTGTCTGTAATGTATTGCGGCGCATCGGTCGTCGTCAGGACATGATCATCACGACCAAGGTAGGCTATGCCATGGGTGGTGACGTCAACAATCAAGGACATTCGCGCAAACACATTTTCGACGCTATGGACGCTTCGTTAAAGCGTATGCAAATGGATTATATCGATATCTATATGTTACATTTCTTCGACACAGAAACGCCTGTTGAAGAGACCATGGGAGCGCTAAACGATTTAGTTCTGGCAGGTAAGGCACGCTATATAGGTGTTTCTACGATGAATACCTGGCAACTGGCAAAAATTTTACAGGTCTGCGATCAAAACGGCTGGGCTCGCCCTATCAACATGCAGCTACAGCTTAACTGTGCCTATCGGGAAGAGGAACGGGAGATGATTCCGTTTTGCCAGGATCAGGGCATAGGCGTATCAGTATTCAGTCCTCTAGCCAGAGGAATATTGACTAGTGATCTGCAGTCAAATCGCAACCAGACTGACTTTTTTACCCAGGAAATGTACAACGATCAGACCTCTAAAGATATCTCGCTCTCAGTGGCGAAAGTCGCCGATGCCAGAGGTTGCCTGCCAGCTCAGGTTGCTCAGGCATGGGTGTTGAATAAAGCAGAGGTAAGCTCGATGTTAGTCGGCGCCGACACTACCACTCAATTTGACGCCGCTATTGCAGCTCTGGAGATCGAGTTCAGTGCAGAAGAAACCTACGAATTGGAACGCAACTACACGCCCTGCGATTTAATTACTGATTACACTTCTGGAAAGCGCATACCCAGAACTGCCAGACCGGTGATGGCGCCCTTCGTTTAGTGGCTAAAATGCCCTCGTCAGGGGGCATTCACTTTAGATTCTGACATTGCTGTTAGCCCGGCTTTATGTCCTGTAACCACTGGCAGAAGTGCTGCACTTTCGATAACCCCTGACGCTCTTTGACTATATCTAGCCAATAGCCGTACTCACCTGGCAATTCGACATTACTGAACTGTACCAAACTGCCTTCGCGCAGTTCTTCAGTGATCATTCTCTTGTCTATAATGGCAAGCCCAGCCCCTGTTCTTACCGCGTTAATCACTTGGTCCAAAGTGCTGAACTCCATCCCTCTATGGTCATTTTCGTTACTATCGATACTCGCTGCCCGCAACCAGTTCCCCCATACCGGCAATCTTTGGCCATCGTGTAAGATATGCAGAAAATTACAGTGTTTAAAAGAGAGGGTGCTGGCCTGGAGCTCTAGAGTCGGGGCGCAAACAGCCACATGTTGCTCCAGCATCAGCAGTTTACTGTAGAGGCGTGGTTTGGCGAGAAGCCCAAAGCGAATGACACAATCAAAGATAATATGTTCACTTTCCTGATTGTGGACCGATAGTTCGAGTTCAGGATAGCGCTGCTGAAAATCGCTCAACAGTGGGGCCAGCCAGCGCGTGGCAAAAGTAGGGGGAGCACAAACATTTAGTTTTTGCCGCTGCTTGTCACCGCGTATGTCATGAATGGCATCTTCCATCAAATCAAAAGATTGCTCTAGTTTGGTCAGTAGTTCGACGCCGGCGGTTGTCAGTTCCATCTTATGGTGCAGGCGTACAAACAGTGGTACCCCTAAGTAATCTTCCAGTTGCTTAATTTGTCGGCTGACAGCACCTTGAGTTACATGCAAGGTTTTTGCAGCTTCAGTAAAACTCAAGTGTTTTCCGGCGGTTTCAAAAACTCTTAAGGCGGTTAATGGTGGAAGAGATCGCATGCTAATATTATTACTCAAATGAAAAATATTAACATGCCAGCCTTTAAAACAGTACATTGGAAATACGATTAAAGGAGAAAAGTTAAGAGTATTTCCACAGCGGGGCTAACAGGTTCTAAGGTCACAAGTGGCGACCTATAGCAGGGAAATTACTAGCTACAGTAATTCCCAGTATACACCTGCCGCTGCTATATCAAGGCTCTTGTATTTAGCAGTATCTGGGTTGTAGTTAAACACAAATCTATGGGTTAAAGTCTCTCTGACTCGTAAGCCTTCAGCTAGCTCCTGCACTGCAACCCCCTCTGCGATACAGAGCTTTTTCAGCATCCGTACCAGCGCCAACTGATTGGGCCAAGCCGTTAGGTACTGGCGCTTGTCAGTGCCGATCAACACCGCTCTGTCGCAGCTAGTGCTCTCGATAACTGGGTCATCGCCAGTAGTCGTCTCAAACCAGTTGATGACCTTGCCACCTTCATTCAATGCTAATTCAACACTGGGGCGCAACGACTCCACATAACTGACTTTGCTGTTAATACCCGGCATTGGTGGTTGCAGGTTGAGTGCGAAATTGGCGGTTTTAGAGCCGCTTCTGGGGCCGGCCAGCACAGTCCCGGTAAAGCTCTCAATCGCTTGTGTTAACTGCGCATCGAAAGTCATTAATCCGGGGATCACTACTAACTTGTAATTTGCCAAAGAGGAACTGTCAGGCGGGATAATATCGATGGATAACCCGAGGCTGCGCAGTGCTCTATAGTAGTCCAGCACTAACTTAAAATAGTTAAAGCTCGCCCCCTGCGGTTGAATCTGCCAGGCCCAATCCGACTCATAGTCAAACACTAATGCCACTTGCGCCTTAGCAGTACTCACCTGGGGCATAGATTCTATTTCAGCGGCGACAGTACTGGCTTCGGCTAAGCCCGGTGCAGGATTGTTGTCCGGGGTGTATAGGCCGGTGTGCATTTGCTCCTGGGCGAAAGGTGCCTGGCGCCAGCGAAAGTAGCAGACCGCTTCTGCGCCGTGGGCGAAGGCCTCCCAGCTCCACAGCCGAACCATGCCAGGTAGAGGGGCAGGGTTGTAGGGTGCCCAGTTAACCGGGCCCGGCTGCTGCTCCATAATCCACCAACGACCGCGACCGACACAGCGGTACAGGTCGTGGTGAAAGGCCTGAAAGTCCGGGTCGCCCTGCTGTGAGAAATGCAACTTCCAATCGTCTCCCTCTTCGGATCTATCTTCCAGGAAACCCAGCGGGTAGCTGTCCCAACTGGCGATATCTAAATCGGCACCGACTTTATAGTGATCGAAATCTGTGATCCTACCCATGTAGTTGTGAATTAGCGGTGCACTACTGTGGTTGCGTAGCACTTCAACCTGAATGCGGTTAAAAGTGATGACTTGGTCTGAACTAAAGCGCTTAAAATCGAGTAAGTGGCTGGGGTTAGGATCAGTGACACACTGATTAGGCAGTTGTATCTGTGCAAAGTTGTTGTATTCCATCGACCAAAAGATATTGCCCCAGGCAGTGTTCAGCGCCTCGATACTGTGGTATTTGTTTTTCAGCCAAACCTTGAACTCGGCCAGTGCGGCTTCACTGTAAGATATAGTAGTGTCGTGACAGCTGTATTCGTTGTCGATTTGCCAGGCCTGGATGTGTGGGTTGTCGCCGTAGCGCTCGGCCAGCAGGCGACAGATTCGTTCGCATTCCAGTCGGTAGGGCTGGTGGCTGAAACAGTAGTTGCGGCGTGAGCCGAATTTTTTCGGCGCGCCACTGGCATCGACGGCCAGCATTTGTGGCCACTTGTCTAACATCCAGCGCGGCGGGGTGGCGGTGGGGGTGCCCATAATAACTTTTAAGCCGGCGTTGCCCAAGGTCTCAACTGCTTTATCCAACCACTGCCAATCCAGCTGGTGGGCCGTAGGTTCGATGCGGCTCCAGGCAAACTCTCCAATACGCACCCAGCTTAAACCCGCTTCGACCATGCGTTTGGCATCTTCTGCCCACATTTCCTGCGGCCAGTGCTCCGGGTAGTAACAAGTGCCTAAAGTACGTTTCATGTTTTTGTCCTTACTCGATGATAACGGGGTGTTCACTCTGACCGATAACAGTCAGATCGGTATAAAAAGTCTGTCCGGCGGGTTGTCTGTGCAATTGGCACTCATTCAACCCCTGCCTGGCAGTCGTGATAAAGAGCCGGTTTAATTGCTGGCCGCCAAATGCCGGGCAAGTTGTGTGCGCCGTGGGTACCGCAATGCTCTGTAGTAATTCGCCCCTGCTAGAATACTGGGCGATGCGGGCCGCGCCCCACTGGGCTATCCACAGGTTCCCCTGGGCATCGCAAACCGCGCCATCGGGATTGAGGTCATGGTCCCGTAGGTCTATTAGCATTTGCCGTTCTCCATCGGGCCAGCCGTGCTGTGGCTCCAACGGCTGTCGCCAGATAATTTGCTCGGCGGTATCTGTGTAATAGCTACAACTGCTGTCGGGGGCGAAACAAATGGCATTGGAAATACTGACATCGGCTTTGATTTGTCGCAACTCACCGCGGTAATAGCGGTAGATAGCACCGGCAGCAGGCTCTGCCTGTTTGCCCATAGTGCCTATCCAGAAACCGCCCCAGGGGTCGGCGC
>Ga0105359_10001268_pt1 | contig 21268 bp, 11 predicted proteins | sample GOMGulsemesocosm_6_FD_83659 | JGI IMG/M metagenome (GOLD analysis project Ga0105359, IMG submission 83659) | Methane-oxidizing microbial communities from mesocosms in the Gulf of Mexico - GOM8C Gulf of Mexico | ecosystem: Environmental > Aquatic > Marine > Cold seeps | place: Gulf of Mexico...
CAATATTCTGGCCATTCATAGTCACCACACTATTAGTGGCCACCAGCCCTTCCAATATAAGGCGGCTATCTATTTGTTGAGTAACCTTGCACTCTTGTCCATCCACATGCACAAGCTCTAATTGATCTAAACACACGGTTAGCGGACGTACAGATAACTGATAGCCACTCCATTGAATCAATTTTTGATCGCCTAACTCAGGTAAGTAAATTTCAAATTGGTCGTTACTTTGGCGATAATGATCTTTATTCAATGTAAAGCGTTGCCTTGCGGCTCCTTTCCCTGCAATAGCAGGATCATCTAAATCAGGACAAAAATCTTCATCTAGTGGTGTTCCATCACCTTCTGATAAAATTTCAAACCAGCCCTCCTGATCATTAACAATCTCAATTTCACTAACTGGGATTAAGTGCCAAATACGCAGGTTTGGTTTTAAGTGATAACAGACATTTACTATCGGTTTCCAAACACAACTGACTTCTTTATTTTCCAAGGCTTGAATACTGTTATTCAAGTAGTGCATAAATGGCATCAGAACATCATTACTTTGTCGTGCCAAGGTTGATGCATCAAAGCCGTTGCCTTCAATGGCAGTAAAAAAAGGATTTTCCATTCACTTCAACTCGATTAAATAAAAGGGTTTTCGCCTTCTTGTTTCAGACGTGGTTTTTGGGCATTAGACTTATCGAGCCTTTCTGGCTCAGCAGTACTAGCTGGAACAGCTCTGCCTTTAGCCCACTCACGGGTGCTGCTAATCATCTCACCCATAGTTTGCGATAACGGCGCTGTTGCCATGATGGCTTTAAACACATCATCTTTACCAAGCTGGTGGCTGTCATCAAAAGCTAGGAACATGGCTTCTTTCACCGCTTCTTCTAACTCGGCGCCGGTAAAACCTTTACTGATTTCAGCTAACTCGTTCAAATCAGCATCAGAAAAATCATCTAACCTTTCACGACGGTTAAGATGAATAGAAAGAATTTCTTTACGGTCAGCTTGCACAGGTAGATCGACAAAAAATATTTCATCGACACGGCCTTTACGCAGTAATTCAGGTGGTAATTGAGCAATATTATTTGCAGTGGCCACGACAAAAACGGGTTTTTCTTTCTCCTGCATCCAAGTCAGGAAAGTACCAAGTACTCGGGAAGTAGTTCCCCCATCGGTCGCACCAGAACTTTGCATACCAGAGAGGCCTTTTTCAATTTCATCTACCCACAAAATGCTAGGAGCCAGCGCTTCAGCCGTTTGCAACGCTGAACGTATATTGGCTTCAGACTGACCTACAATACCGCCATATATCTTGCCCATGTCGAGACGCAACAGTGGTAATTGCCAAGCATTTGCTACCGCTTTAGCAGCAAGGCTTTTACCTGTTCCAGGTAAACCTAATAACAAAACACCTCGAGGCGTTTCTAAACCAAATTTGCGGGCATCTTCTGTGAAAGATTGTCGACGACGTTTTAACCAAGACTTAAGATTATCTAGGCCGCCAATATCATCTAAAGACGCTTGGGGATGAAAGTATTCCAAGTGTCCATTTTTACGGATCACCTGTTCTTTTTCTTTGATAATAAAGGGGATTTCAGATTCGGTAAGTCGATTAAACTCACATGCTGATTTTGAAAATGCCAACTGAGCTTCGCTGGTTGAAAGCCCTAACGCCGCCTCCAACAGTGCAGGAGATGCAGCATAATCACGATCATCAATTTGGTATTTTTGTTTTGCTTGTTTTAAAAGTTTTTCAAGATCGTCAGTACTTGGCAAAGGAAGTTCCATCACCTGAACTTCCTTTTCAAGTTCCACAGGCAATAAAGGCACAGGCTGAGATAGAACGACTGAACAACCAGATACTTCACGACTAGCAACGGCTATCGAAAACGCACGTAAACGACTAATCGAAGTATGATCGGCACTGGTTAAAAAGTGGTGAAAGTCCTCTAGTAATAACAAGAAATCTGGGCGGCTTTCTTCTTTACTGTGATTTACTAACCATTCAAGAGTTTCGTGTGGCTGTTCACCGTCATCAACAACATCCCAAGTATTGTTCCCATTAGCATACTTTCTAAGACCCTGCGGACCATTCCAAACATAGAGGTCACGACCGAGATCTTTTGCAGATTGGCTACAGTAAGCACGAATACGTAAAGTTTCATGGCTGACAATCTGAATTAATGCGGCTGATGATTTAATATTTATTTGAAGTAACTTCAAAAAATCCATTTTTAATCCTTGTTAACACGACAACGAATGTCACCCACTATATAAACTGTTAAGACAGTTTCAGGTGAAAACGTTTAATAGCTAGAAAGGGAGAGACTTTAGAGATCCTTTCTAGCGTCTAATTTATTGCTGTGCCGTTTATCTATCCATTAATACTAATAAACGACTAATCAAATTTGATGTTCTATATCAAATGTAAATAAAGCCTTAATACGAGGGACATAATAAAAAGTGAATTACAGTTTAACAACCGTTTTTTACATTTTAATAAAAACATATTATATCAATAGAAAGTTCAATGATTTATTTGTAACAATACATGCATTTCCAACATACTAACTACTTAACTAAAGCGCCTTTCATAAATAAAATTCAAATAACAACCCGTCATAAACAGATTTTAAAAATCGGTTTGGAGAACTATTGCCTGAACGGCACTGAAACACCCATATAACCCTACGCTGCCTATTGCTGCAAGTTTCTTTATTGAACTCAATAACGTGCATATGTCAATAATGGCCACTGATAGCTATATAGGATAAAATTGTTTCAATATATTAAAAAAATAAGGAAGTTAGAATGTCAGCTAAAATCGAGAAATTAAGAGATGTTGTCAAAGAAACTCTTAATAGCACCGACATCCACGATCATCAAAGAACTGCAGCCAGGAAGACCTTCTCAGGCTTTGGTGACAATACGCGCTCCATTGTTTTAGCAGCCGAAATGCAAGCAGGAAAATCAGGTATTGCCTTAGCCTTATGCTGTGAACAACGCCTTAGTCTTTCTGACCAAGATATATCCGATCGAAAAAAACTACGAGATACCCTCTACTTATTAACCATGGTAGATACTGCACTATTAGCTCAGGCTCAAAATGATTTAAAAGATGCTAAAAATGCTGTTGTCAGTAACTTCAACCGCTTTGAAGCAGATCTAGAAGCAGAGTTTAAATTAAACCCGCCTAAGTTAATTATTATTGACGAGTGCCACTACGGTTCAAACATTTCCGCTGTGCGCTATAACAAGATTTTTGATTATCTTGAAGAACACGATAGCTGCAAAATCGTATTCATATCAGCAACACCATTTGGGGCGTTATACGCCGCAGAAGAAGCCTATGAGCAGGCAGTAGAAATTGAAGAAGAAGCATTGGCAGATGGTGACCTTAACACTGCAAAAGAAGCCCGTGCGAAAGCAGATGAATTAGTAAAAAGCTCTCTTATTAGACGTTCATTTAAAACCAAATTAGTTTTTCATCGCACCAGTGATGAATACTATGGTGTTCGTGAGATGCTAAAAGCGAGCAAAGTGAAGCCATTATTTAAAGAAAATAGAAGTTTTTTAAATACATCTTCTCAGCGAGACGAATTTATTCATCATTTTAATATCACTGAAGGGGCTGGGTGGTCATTAGTGCGTGTACCTGCAGGCACTGCAATGGATGCAAAAAACTTCTTCAAAGAACAAGAAGTGAGCGAAGACAATATTTTCATTATTGGCCGCTCTTTACAAGGTATACCAGAAGATGAGCAGACCACTATTGAACGTTTCAAAAAAGAATACAGCGATGCTGAAATGTTCGAGGAAAAATTCATTGCTATTACTGTCGCGGGTTGTCGCGCTGGTATTAATTTTGGCGGAATGAAAGACAGTCTTATTTCAACCTGGGACAGCACTGTTGCCAGTGTAGCCGCGGTTGTACAAGCTAATATTGGTCGTGCTTGTGGTTACCATCAAAATAGAAACTCCATCCACTTTACTAATATTTCAGCGGTTGAAGCCTATGCTGCATCACTTGACCATCTCGAAAAAAATACAGATGAACATGCCGCATCAGACTTTGAAGGTCTTCGTGAGTTTTTTGAAGAAGTATGTGAAGAGCATAAAGTTCAAGGCCTGGATGTTGGTTTAACGGTTAAAAATAAAAAAAGAAAACCTATCGGTGATGTTGATACCTTCAAAACAGACAGTTTTATTGCCATACCAATGGATCTACATAATGATGCACCTAATTACGAAAAACATACTGATGATAGTAAAGTAATTGAAGCTATTAAAATTATCAGAGAAGAGTTTTTAAAAGATTATGGACCAAAAGCTAAAGGCCATCGTGCTATGCGCGGTAAAAAGAAAAACTGGGTAAAGGCACATTGGGTAAATGGCGATACTTATGATAATAAAGAGAAGGCCCGTAAACTAGGTACTATGAAAGAGCGCACAATTCTATTTACGGATGCTCTTAAAGCAAACGAAGACGTTGAATATAATGCTATTGTCAGCCCAGGTAGTGGTGAGTTATCCATCAATAAAGAAATAGTAGCCACTGTTTTTAGTATTTATAACTTAACCCGCCGTGATGTAAATAAAATGGTTATGAATACAACTGACATGTCTGAAATATGTGATTTAATGAATGTCCCTTATGACGATACATTAGTCGTTTTCTTTACCCGTGGTGAGTTTAACCAAGCTAAAACAGATCTTAAAATCGCAGCAAACCAAGGCCCTGAAGTTGAAACAACAATTAATGATGAAAGCCAATTTACAGGTATACCTGACTTAATTTATTAATCCCTCTTTACACTCAAAATGTATGGCGCTATGCGCCTTACATTGGTTCATCTTTATGTCATTATCATCAAAAAAGCACCGTAAACACATTCAAACATTTCTAGATCAAACATTTACCCACCAGCAAACTGCTGCAAAAAAAGCACAGTTAGCATTACACACAGATTCAAGAGCCGTAGTAATAGCCGCTGAAATGCAATCTGGTAAGTCTGGCATCGCTTTAGCTTTAGCCTGCCTTCAGCGATTATCATTAAATGACTCTAACATCTGCGATCGAAAACAGCTCAAAGATACACTCTATTTAGTCACTATGGCTGATACGACGTTATTGACACAAGCGAAGCAAGATTTACAAGTTACACCTAACGTTGTTGTCAGTAACTTTAATCACTTCCAATCTGCGCTCAACATTGATTTCAAACATCAGCCACCTAAACTAATTATTATCGACGAATGCCACTACGGCTCATCAAATGAGGGGATTCGTTATAGTAAGATATTTGACTACCTAGAAAATGAAAATAAAACGGGAAAGATCGCCTTCATCTCTGCAACCCCTTTTAGCGCACTTTATGCAGCTGGAAACGACTCCATTCTGCGTGATAATTTTCATACACGTTTAGTCTTTCATAAAACCAGTGGTGATTATCACGGCATTCGCCAAATGCACCGTAACCATCAAGTGGTTAAACTTGATAAATCACAGCGTGATTTCTGTGATGAATCACTTATGCGCAGAGACTTTATTTCACACTTTCACAACCATCAAGGCCCTGGCTGGAGTTTAATTCGTGTACCAGGTAATTCAGCCCAAAAAGCTAAAAAAGTACTATTACAGCAAGGCCTAAATGAAGATCAAATATTTATAATTGGTCAAAGCTTAACAGACACCGAAAGTGACCAACTTATTACCCTAGATGATTTCAAAAAAGAATTTGAAAGCGCCAAGTTATTTGATGAAAAAATAGTTGCCATTACAGTCGCTGGCTTTCGGGCAGGCATTAACTTCGGCCAAGAAATGAAAGAAGACATTATTGCTACCTGGGACAGCACCATTGCCAACATTGCCGCTGTAGTACAAGCCAATATTGGCCGCGCCTGCGGTTACCACAACAACACCCAAGCAAAACACTATACCAATCTAGATGCCATTAGTGCCTACTCTGAATTACTCAATCATTTAGAATCAAATGACAATAGTGATGACTTTTCTGGTATTAAAGAATTATTCGAAGATATTTGCACACGTTATGACGTAAACGGCTTTGATAGAGGTACTGAAATACGCCCAGAAAAAATGACAGTGGTTACACGTAAGCGTGATGACAGTAAAGCCTTCAATACAAAGTCCTATTGCGCAGTGCCTGCCCTGCTTCAGAAAAATAAACCAGACTACACTGCCTATATCCAAGATCCAGATATACTCGCCGCTATTGAATTTATTCGCCAACAATACATAAAAGATGGTGAACCCCATATTAAAGCGAAGCGCGCTTTAAAGGGTGAACATCAAAACTGGATCAAGGCGCAGTGGGTAAATGGTGTAAGTTATGACAATTACAGTCGTGGTAATCAAGCGGCCAAAAACCGTACACTCGATTTTATCGAACGTCTCAATAATGGTGAAAGTATTGAATTTAATGAAATTGTTAACCCTGGTGGTGGTGAAGTAACAGAAGAGAAACGCATCGCCGCAAGTATATTCAGCATCTACAATACCTCCTCCCAACTGGATCAGTTTAAGCGTCAAATGAACTTAGAAGATGTACATGAAATGTGCGATCTATTAGGCGTAGAAAAAGATAATACCCTCATCGTTTTATTTAAACGCGGTGATTACGATGAAGTGTGCTCCAAAGAGAAAATTGAATCATTAGATAATACCCGCATCAAACATAACTCTGTGTTTGATGCCTAATCAGGACACTTGAAAATTAATATCCATACTCAATCCTGAGCATGGATATTAATTACAGGGGTCAAACACTCCTGCAAACTCAAACCACCATGGTTGTAATAATCACCAGCAACAAAACCACTGATACCGGGCGCTAAGGCGACTCGCACCTGATCATTCCAATACCATGGCAAAGCCAAACGATTTGTTGCAACATTTGCTTTCAATATCCCACAGCGAGAAAACCGTTTAGCCACAACGTCTTTTGGCAAGTCGGCTTTAGGTAACTTATCAGGCACCCATAACCAACCATGATCGGTGACTATGCGAATATGTTTCCAGCCTGCGTCTAACAAGCATTCAATACGAGCCTGAATTTCTGCCAAAATATCATCAATGCGGCTAGGCAATCTTAACTGCTCATCATGGCCCGCATGATCAATATCACCAGTTTGAACCCAGGCTTTACCTTTAGGCTCTCCGGTTTCTACTCCTTCCAGAAATTGCCAATCGCGCTCTGCTAAAAGTTTACGCAAATGGTGACTTGAAAAAGCCTGATCAGTTTCACTCAATAACGGGATAAAATCGTCATTATCTAACGCGCCACCCAATAGATCATGCACAGGGGTAACAGCAGCTTTAGCGGTTGCCGTTAACGACGGCAAAGCCGACCAGTTACTACTTAACTTAATATTGTATTTTTCTTTAGCACATAGCCGTTGAGCTATTTTCTGAGCTACATCGAAACGTAAACCATCCACAAAGAACACAACCTGACTAGCAATTTGGTAAGTACCATGAGCTTCATTAATTTGATCACCCTTACTGCCAGGATAACCTTCACTTTGAACTAAAGCTTGAAAATTTTCGGTAACCCGAGTTAGCCAAGGAGTATAAATAATCGCTAAAATACATGCCACTAAATGACGTTGACTATCATCTTTAGCACATGCCATAGCATTAAGCACAGAGCCATCAGCTTGCCAATACTTCTGCTGATAAGTCTTAGCCATACTTTTTACGTCAGGCCCAGAAAATACTTTTTGGGTATGAGTCTCGACATCATTTAAAGCCGATAGAATTTTCAAGTAGTTTGAATAACCGAGTTCATACCACAGCCAGTTTTTACGTGCCTTATGCTCTCTAAATAACTGAGATATTGCTAAACGAACTTCGTCTTCTGCTTTATTCGCTAAACCGTCTAACGATAGCTGAAGCGACTGCTCATCCACTAAATTTTCGCTCAAATAATACTGTGCCTCAGACGCTAAACTTGCAGGTTTTAAATCCACCATCAGTTCAACTAAATTAGGTAAACGATGCGCAAGCTCAGTGAAACGCAGCCAAACATCAACCCACTCACCTTGCTGCTCACACAAGTTTAAAACGTAAGCAACACGGTTACTGTCGGTTGCGGCAAGATTAAAATGATCCAAGCAATGCTGATGGAAAATTGATTGTTTTGTCTTACCCCAACTGCTTACAACGTCAGCATTATCCATCCACTGCAATACATCTCGAATAGGATCAGTTGCAATCAACTTATTCAATGCGTTTGAGTCTAGGCGCTTACCACGCAGGCTATCAACTGATTCTTCTAATAAAACAGGCAACACCTGCAACAACGCATTATGCGATTTAGCATCTTTAGCAATATCCAGCTCTAAACCAATATCTTTACTGGCCAAAAAACCAGAAACAGTCCAATCACTATTATTGTTTGGCGCAGCCCACCAAACACCGCGATATTGAAGTTCCGCTAACGGTTTTAATTCCTCAACGCAGAGCTCTATCGCCCTTAACTCTTTACGTGAAACACCTGGTAGATAAATTATCGGGGTAAGCTCTTCTGGTAACGCTAAAACCTTACGTGCAACCGCACACTTCACCCATACAGCCGGACCAATACGTGCTTCAGAATTATAATAACCTAACTCAACCAATTCAGGTAAATGCTGCTTAAGCAATGCCATAGCCGACTGCCATTGGCAATCTTTGTCCGTCCACAAGATTGCGGCTGGTTTTGCATGAGTCTTTAGATTAACGTGTGCAGCAGCACGCACCTGTTCAATCAGGTTATCAAGTATCGTTAGTGCCATATTTGTAGTCGTCATTACGCTTTTAGCTCCAAAGCTGGTAAATCAAATAACTCGATCACTAGCTCTACCAACTCTTGTGTCCTTTCCTCAATGGCCTTAATAGACCACTCATTGGCAATCGCTAGCTTGGTATTCAAATACAGCCCATTGTTATACCCAACCGAACGATTCTTGCTATCGATACGATCACGTTTATCTTCAAAGCCTTTAGTACCTAACTTACTGTTATACCCAGAGATGGTCAGATTACCCAATTGATGAACATGACTATCACGATATTGATTAGCTAGATTTGCATCACCGCCGGCCATCATATCAACCCAGGTTTGAGGAATATTTTTACCTTGAGGAAAAATATGTTCAATGGTCCAAACAAACTGTGCGCCATTCATTTTCCATAGGTCACGCTCTGTTTCACGAGTCATGCGATTCTCTTCTAAAGCGCATAATACAAAACGGCATACTCCTTTATTGTTATCGTACAGATCACCCGATAAGTGTTTAATAAAGGTTTCTTTATCCGCACTGACTTTTAACAACGACTCTTGTAATAGCAGATAAACCTCTTCACCTTGTAAACCTTCCAGTTTCTCAACTAGCGTCATGAACAAAGGCGTTAAGTCACGTGTAGCAGGCGTATCCGTAGTATTACGACGAACAAAGAACCTTATTAATAAATCTACTATTTTTTCTAGATCGTTAGTATCTAACTTCAACGTTTCTTTGTGACTAAATACATTCAATAACAGCACATAGGCAGGGGCAGCCAGTACACGTTCAAGCTGCAACAAAAGTCGACTTAATTTGGGCTGTTCATCAATCGTTTTTCGAGCGGTGATCTGCTGATACAGTAGCGAGCCATCTAGGATGTTCGATAAAAAGATTTGAGCATCGTGATTAATAAGTTGCTCATAAATCTTCATCAAATTCGATTTAGTTGCTATAGGCACACTCACAATGTTTTTTAATTCGGCTTTAAAGGCATTGTAATACTGGCGAAAGTAACGCTCTTGTAATGCATAGTCATCACCCAAGGCTTTAATCACTTTTCGCCATTGGCCAAAGTGCTCGTTTATTCTTCCTGGCTGAAGATGCTCTAACTTGGCGAGTAGTTTATTTTTAATTAAGTCTACAGCAGTCAGTGGCACACCGCGGTTATTCAATGATTCAAATAAGGTATAGGCATCAGAGTGACTGGCCACTTCAATTTTAACCAAGGCGGCTGAATTAATTTTTTCTATTAACGAAGTCAAGGCAACCAGTTTATTGCCTTTGTCTGCTAAATATTCATCAATTCGATGGCAAAAATGTCGGTAGGCTTTAAAAACACGGCGATTACCCGCATTAGGCACAGTATCCGCCTCCTTTAAAATGCCCGCCATTTTTAATACAGCGTAATAGTCCTGTTGATTATCGTTTTGTACTTGGGGAATTAAGCGAGCGGCAGCCTTATTCTTTTTTAATACCAGCTTATATTTTAGATTTAGGCGATCATTCAAAAGCTCTTGTTTATCATCGTCATCCAAATCACCCAGAAATATATCGGGTGAGAATCTAGAATAGGTAGCCGCCAATATAATAGACAAGGTGGTCATGCGTTGCTGACCATCCACCAACTCTAACTGCTGCGTGGCCAATGCATCACTGGTTTGATTAATGCAAATTATCGAACCCAAAAAATATTTTGGATCATTTTCTAACAGGTCATCAAAGAGGTTATCCCAACTGCCCTTACCCCATTTGTATTCACGCTGATAGCGCGGAATGGCATACACAATGGATGTCTCAATATCTAATAAAGTAGATACCGGATAATTTTTTACATCTTGAATCATACTAGCGTTCCTTGCTTTGGCTCAGCTGTATTATTAGCGGGTGCCTCTTTAGTCTGTTCTTGCTGCACTTGTTTAAACGCTTCTTTAGCTTCTTGCTTCTGCGCCAAAGTTAAATGGTGGTCATTAATACGTGATCCCGGTTTTTCACCGTATTGCTCACCTAGATTGTACCAAGGAGCGGATTCAACATCGGTGCCGCGATCTTTTTTCCAGTGAACATTAGGCTTGCTGCGTAAGATGCCGGCGCCTTTTTTACCCATATCTTTTGCAGTCATAAACGGGCGAATATTTAAGCGCACACCGTCGTTTAAATCAGGTGTCCAGCCCATGGGTTGTTCGTGGATGGGTTTCCAGCGTACAAAAATATCGTAGCCCGCTTCACCATCAGTGGCTGCTTCACCTTGTTTTATAGCTTCGAGCTCAGCTTTTAAGTTTTGTGCAGCGGCTAAGCGAATATCTGCGCCGTCTACAGCGTCTTTTACCCCTTGTTCTTGGCTGCGAATCCAATCACCTAGATAAGTATAAATTAAACGGTCTATTTTATCGGCATCTAGCTGATGGTAATTCACTAACGCGCTGAAGCCGTCTTTTAAGCCATCCCATATTTGCCAAATAAATGGGCGGTGGCCAAACATTTTTGAGTGCTGATCAAAAAACTTATCGCGTAACCAGGCTTCTAATGAACTGGATTTTACAGAAGCCAATAATTCATTTAATACATTGATATTCCATGCATCACCATAGGATGCTTGTAGCATAGCCTCTAGGCGATCGGCGGCGGGTTTCTCGCCACGAATAGCAGGAATACAAGCAATGCCATCGTCATCCATTAAGACATTTAAACTTTCACAAGCGTTTACCCATTGACGTTGTTCATCAGCGAGTTCCATTTCAGAGTCCATCTCAGCTGGCCACTGGTAACCTAATAACCGGGTAAGTGCGGTTTGTAAAACCGTGTCGTCTTTGCGTAGCTCACCCATATCTGTTTTTTTATCTTGCTCGTGCCAGATAACAGAGCCGCAGGGATGGCCGTGGTAGATCCATTGGGTAGGGTCATTGGTGTAAGGTTGTGGGAGACCATTAGGGTATTGTTCTTCTGCTACCTTGGTCCAATACACTATGTCAAAAGGGACCTTAACTAAAGTAGCATTCGTAACATTTAATTTCTGATCAACTTCTCGAACAGTCTCATTATATTTTTTAGATGAGCAGAAGGCCCACATAGCTGTTAATTTTTCAGAGTCATAAGGAAGGATAACCCCAACATTAGAATCAAACTTATTCCCTATGTATAAGCTAGAGGGGAGAACATTCATTTCACTAACGGCGACTCCCCACTTGCCCCATGCACCATTTCCTCTTTTATCAGAATCATGCAGACGCTGTCGCCTAAAGTCAGCTGGGAGCCTTAAATGCCCATTTATCTCGTCATACTCAATTACTTTTTCCAAGCCTCCAAAGTGTCTTGTCCCATCAACGGTTCCTTGCTGGAAAACATAAATTTCCCTTTTCACTGGGAACTCTGAGAATAGCCTTTGAAAACGAGGAGAGTCGCCATTTAATATCCCTGCTAAACCATCAGCCTTCTCACTAAACAATGCCTGGCCTTGCATATCAGATAATAAAATTACACTATCAGGATTTTCCAACTGTTTAACCTGCTCAACTGACTTAACTTCTGTCGCCATCAACTCATCAGCTTTTTCACTTGCATTTTTTTGTTCTGAAACATCCACACCATGTAGATAATGCCCACTTTCTTCTGCAGGGAACCCAACCGCATTAGTTGCAACACCGTTTTGGCCACGACTAATACTTATTAAAATAGCCTTTACAACCTCACCGCTAATGGTTTCAAAAGCACCAGGTCCCAAACGAGCCAATAAATCCCAAGTATCTTGTTTTAATAATTTCTCACGAAATTTTTTATAGCTGGTTAAAAACAACCAGTTTTGTGGTAAGACAATACTTGAAGTACCACCTTTTTCACATAACCCTAAACAGCGATCTAGAAACACTGTAGCTAAATCATTTTTACCTTCTGGGTAATGGGTTTCACAAAAGTTCTTTAATGTATCAGATTGCTGACCTCTCCCGAGGTAAGGTACATTGGTAATCACCCAATTGTATTGCCCTGCTAATAATGATGCTGCCTTGGCCATACCTTGGGCAACAATACCTGCCTCATATTGCTCATCGCTTTCACCATCAGCATTAAGAGCCAGCGCCTGATTCAAAGCACTTTCCAATTCATCCCACTGAACTATTTTTGCAGCATCGGTTTTACGAGGGTTGATTAAGCTGCCTAATACAGGCGCATCGGAAAAGGTTTTATGCATCCAATCTAGGGCGATAGATAAATTTTTATTACCGGCTTGTTTATCACCCTGCTCAAAGCTGTCTTCATTTAGTTTAAAGCCCAGTTCTTTCCATTCGTTCTTAGCAGCTTTAATAGATAAACCAGAACAGGCAAGATGCAACTCTGGCAAGTTACGATAACCACCCGCACCAGGATAGCGCCAAGCTTCTAGTGCTAATGCAAAGGCTGCCAGTTCTACACAGCGTTGGTCGAGCTCTAAACCGTGAATATTTTGACTAAGTACCAAGTTAACCGCTTCTTTTGCACTTAGACCTTCATCCTGCATCCTCATGGGCACCAGCATTGAAAAGGCCGCCACTAAAAAGTGACCTGAACCACAACATGGGTCTAGTGTTTTTAGTTCACTTAAATGCTGTGGCCATTGCTCAAATTTACCAGCGGCGGGTTGCCAACTTTGAGTCGTATTTTCACATTCGCCTGTTTCATTACTTTCATGAGTTTTTTGAACAAAGCGCAAATAGTTAAGGGGTACACCCGGAATAGACGCACGTTCACGTAAATCTTGTTCGGTTTTTGCGGTTTCAATATCGTTAGATGTTAGTGTGCGATTGGCCCACCAAGCACCTAGGGCGTTATCTAATAAAAAACTTACCATATAAGGTTCGGTAAATAATTGAGTTACCGGACTTAATTCTTTAGCGCCGATTTTAACTTCAGATTTATTCACCTGTTCTTTGCGCTTGGTTTGCCAAAACTGATACACCCAACCTAGAGAATCTTGTGCTTGAAAGGTTTCTGGGTCAAGTGCTTCAATGAGTTGCTCTAGTTTACGAACATGCTCTAAGGTTAGCTCTAGTTGTAAAACCACAGAGTCTTGTCGAAACACTTGTGGCAGCATTTTAGAGGCTAAATGCCCTGCATACGCCCAACCATTAGCGAAACCGTCATCGGCCGCTAATTCGCCACATTCCTCTAGAGTTACATGAGTACTCGCATCGTACATTAACAAGCTGTTTTGCTCTAAGAAGCGCGCAAACAACATGCGATGCCAATGTTCGTAAGCCGCTTCGCTAATTAACAAATCAATTTCTTGCTCGCCATTGGCAAGTTTTGTATCACCTAAATGACGACCATGGGCACGTAATTGCACACGTAACTTTGTTTCAACTTCGGTTAAATAAGCGGGTGCGGTAACCTCGCCTGTGCCCAAGCGTTCGATGGCTTCTCGCACTGCTTGCTCGGTTATGTCACGGGCTTTAATCACCGTACGTTCTAGGGTACCACGTAATGTTTTCTCTAATGCTTGACGCAAACTACTTTCCTTTTAAAAGCGGCCTTTAAATAAGCCTCTAAATTACAGAGACAGGGCCATTGGCCAGTTTATTACGAATATCATCAGCCGCTTTTTCTAGCCAGTTTTCTAGATCAGCTTCACTTTCAATTAACAACCTAGGGGCATGAACACGCTGCACTTTTGGTTTTAGTTTTTCGATGGCGGCATTACGAGCTGCATTAAATTTTGACATAAGTGAGGCTCGTTTGTCGTTCCACTGGGCTAGATTGCACTCTTCCAGGCTGGTTAATACGGCTTCGTTATTTGCCAGGTCTAACGTGGGTAACTTTGCAATAGCATGCTGAGTTAATAATACTTGCTGCTCATCGGTTGACAGCTTCTTCCATTGCTCGTCATTTTCAAGATTGCCTAAACAACGATTATATTCACTTTCAAATTCACCATAGTGGGCAACAATGGCGTCACGTATACCATTAAAGGCTTGCTTTATTAATGACTCTACCGGGTTAGGTGAAACCAATAAACTGCGGTTATTAAAAATGGCTTGCTGTTCACTTTCAATTTTTCCAGTGAACACAAGTCCTTGGCAATGCCTAAGCACGTCGCGTAATTCCCCCCACTGAACTTCGCGATTATGGGCCAATTCAATGGTTTCTTGCCAAGTATCTAGGTCAGTAGTAATGGTGCCTTTAGCGTCAAGTGCGGCACGTAATAATTCATTACCGCTATAGCCCATCAGTTCGTCAAGATAATCGGTATTTGGACTAGCAGGTAAAGGGGCATTACCACCAGCTCTGTAGGCCAAGTCTTTTGCTTGCTTTAACGCAGGTAACATATTGGCTTGTTCTTCACCTGGATTACAATGTATACCCATAGCGCCAATAAGACCGCGCACCTTGATCAGTTCAATCTTACCTAGTTGGATTTTTTCAGGGCGAAAGTTCACCTGAGTTAACGCACTTCGCTCAAGGCTTTTTGCTGCAACCGCTTGACCAGTGGCATTGGTACCGGTTAGCGCACCAGCAGCCAGCATGGCGTATATGGCACCGTCTATAGTATCTTGCGGCCAACCAAAAGGTGCATCGCCAAAGTGTTTACGTAATTCATTACCCGTTTTACCCACTCCGACAAAACGAAAAATTGTTTGGCAAACGGGGTGCTTACTGGTTTCATCTTTAAAACCAAGGGCCTCTAAAGCATTTTCGCCCCCTTCACGGCTGGCCTTACTATAAACTTTGGCCCAGTTGCTATTATCAGCAACAGCAAATTCTTTATACAGGCGTTCTACCGCAACTTTACCCGCATTTTGAATTTGTTCGCTTAAAGTATCACCTTGAGCATCTGCACCACCGGCTAGTTTTACTTGGATGCTGGCAAAAATCTCTTTCAGTAAGGCTTTACGTTTATGTTCGGCTACGTTGTTACTGTTTTCCATGGCAGCACGGGCATCGCGACCAGCTTCAGTATTGGCATTGCCTCGAATTTCTAGCGTCATTTTAGCCGCTTGTTCTTCGATTATAGCTCCAGCTAACTCAGTTTGATGGATGTCTGGGACATAGACAAATATAGTGGCTTGCTCTGGCCGTGCACTGCGTGCATGGTCTACAAAGGATTTTTCGGTGTTGTTATGCACCCAAGCATATAACTTATTATCACTGTCTTGAGGTAGTTCCGCATCAAAGCATACCGTAATGCTACGTGCCTCTGCACTCTTACCTTGGGTTAAGCGTGCATCGCTGACAGCTTTGCGAACATGCTGCTGAATAAGCTGTTGTTTAAAACTATCTATACGCTGCTGGTTACCTCGGTAATCATTTTTTTGTCGACTGAACTCGTCGTACCATTGAGAGCTTTCTGCAGTTTGTAACCGATATTCCATACCACGATCAGTATCGATACTCATTAACAAGCCTTCTTTTTCTAGGGCTTGTAAATATTTTGGTAGCTCACTACGAACCTTATGTTTATCGCTCTGTAAATCTTCAATTAATAAATCTGCTAAGTACTCTTCTGTGGAGTTAATACCGTGATCCACATCGGTGGGCAATTTACCTATTAATAAGATAACCGCAAGTATTCTGCCCTGTTGCTGACTTGCATAATCACCTGCTCTTTTACGGCTAATGGTCTCGTAGATATCTTTCGAGATCATATTGGTTTGCAGCAAGTTAGTAGAAATTTGGTCGTAAATAAAATCTCCCGATAAAACGTGACCTAGCTCTTTCTCTGCTGTGGCTTTACAGGCTTCGTGCACAATACGTAGCTGGTTACGCAGCTGTGAACCTGTACCCGTCACATCTAGTGCGTGCAATACTTTTTCCCAGAAACGGCGGCGCACCGGTAGTAATGGGTAATCAGCTACGATAATTTTTTCGTCATCTTTATTATGTTCAATGGTTGAGCCATGCAAATGACGAGAAATTTCACCTAGGTTATTTACAATTACACTTTCGATTTGTGGGCGTGCTGTTTCTTTCTTTTGTAAGATAACTTTTCGAATTACCGCGTCTACATCGGTATCTTCTAATTGAACAGGGGTTTGGAAACGCCCCATTAAGCGCTGTAGGTTCGCCATACCTGCCAAAGCGCTTTGCCCAGTGGCTATGAATAATAGTTTTGATTTTAATTTGCTGGCTTTACAGCAAGTTTCTACCATTTCCTGAATATCCATTGCGCGATCAACATCGTTACCGACGTATTGCTGGACTTCATCTAATACGACTAGAGTTAGTGGTAGCTCGCCATTAGTGGCTAAGGAATCAATAATTGCGCCAACCATTTCTTTATTGCTTACGTCTTCAACATAAACGTATTGACTACGCAATATTTCGCGAAGTTCTTTTGTGTCACTCGCTAACTCTGGCTTTACTTGTAAAATTGCATCGTGCAGTGCCACCGATGCAAATAAATCTTCAAGCTCGTCATCCCACTCTTCTTCTGCATCTTCGCCGCTTTCACCATCTAGCACTATTTCTTTAACTGCATCATAGATACCTTGATTTTTAAGCCAAAGACAGAATTTTGCTAAATGGTATTGCTCAGGTAAATCGACAGATTTAAAGATAATAGCCAATAATGCTAGGCGTACTTTTTTACCTGCTGAGGCACCTAAAGTACCCGCTGCTGAATGCAAGCCACTATGGGTGCCAGCTTGTACTGATAGCTCTTCTAATAACTCTCGAGTTGACTGTGGCAAATCTGCGATGCTACGGGAGGTTTGACCATTTGGTAATGTTTGATCAATCCAAAAACTGGCTAGCATTTTAGCTAGGTGAGATTTACCTGAACCAAAGAAACCTGAGATCCACACGCCCTTTTGTTCGTTATGGGTTTTTAAGCTGGTTAAAAAGTTATTTAATATTAGCTCTATACCTTGCTGATATTTGCCATCGCAGACAAAAGTTTTTAATTCATAATCTAATGTCTTAAGCGCTTCTTCGGTGCGTTCGTCGGTAACTTTTGCAACACCGTTATTGGCTAGAAAACTTTCTACCGGATCGTTTTGAAAAATCTCACGGTTTAACATGTAAACATTCCTTATTTTAATTTGTTATAGATGTTGCAAGATAACCCCAGCCATTTTTGGCATCTAACAGACGGTATTCGTTACCTTCTTGCTCTCCAGGGAAAAATACAACAAGACGACCTTCAACTTTATCTGCCAAGGACTTCACTAAATCTGATACGGATGTAATTCCAAATAATGTGCCGCAGCCTAATAATGCAACGGCGGTATTTTTATCTTGTTCACTTATAATTTGGGCGGCTAGTTTTTTAACCAGCTTTTTTGCAAAGCGTTCATATTTTGCAGTGAGGTATTTTGGATCTTCAAAATAAGCCTCTGCATACTTTTGCTCAGCTAACCAGGTAGCAAAGCTGTCGGTTATATCAAGCAATAGCCAGGGGTGATCTGCTGCGGTTGTGGCATGCTCAAACTCACTGACCCTTGCACGTAGCTTAAGCTCATCTTCTGGCTTGTAGATGGTAAAAATTGAGCGCTCTTCACTGGAAACCATAGTAGACCAGGGTAAGGTGATGTGACTTGTGTAATTTTTAAGCAAGCTGCTAATTCGATCAGCCATTGAGTACTTCCTTTTCTTGTTCGGTTAACCAGCCTGGAAACGATATTTCGACGACTTCACTGGCATGCTTAAAACGTAAATGCCCATGCCTAGCTGCACCTTGGGCTTTGTCATATAGCTCATCAATATCTGTCGACAATATTTTTACCCAGTTGGTTTGAAAACTACGCTGGCCTTCATAGCCATGTAAATGGGCAATAAATAAAGCAAAAGCGACATTTTCGATACGAATTTCTGGAATCACGCGTATTTTTTTTGCTTTGCCATGTAAGAAACCTGCTTGGGTCCAGCTGCCATTTATGTTTTGTGCAAACGATGTTTTAGAGGCTTTGCTATATCCACCAGGGTTGTAGGCTTCTAGCTGGTCTTCCATATGTTGCCTAGTTAAAATGTCACCAGGCTGAAACTGTAAAATGAGTGGTATTGAAACGCGTAATAATGGATCGCGACATAGCGCTAATTGCAATGCCAGTATTGGTCGCGCCTCTGATGATTTGTTCCATAGCTGGCGAAAACGGCGAAATAAACAAATATTGTCGTTTAGCCCATACAAGTCGGTTAGGTGCCTTCGGGTTAACTTACGGGAATTAGCCGTTGGTTTATGCAGACAGTTAAATACTTCTATGTTTTCTATGATATTTTCACTTGATGTTTGATCTGTAAAGCCACCCATTATGGTTGTTAATTCTGGCAGCATAAGGCTGCGCGCAGAATGTGGACCACTCTTACCGTTTTTGAAACCTAATACGATTGACTTTTTTTGATCTAGCTGACTCACGGCCAATGTACCTTCTAGTAAAAATGCAGCTATATTACTAAAGCTTTGCTGCCATGTCACAAAACGATTACCACCTAATGGTGTATTCATTTACAGCACGCGACTAAAGAGTTATTACCGACAAAAGGCAGGCTTTTTGTGATCATAATAGATAAAAAATATGTATGTTTATAATGTCTGTAAAGCATTGTGATGCATCCCTGTTTGTATAGATTCCTTTATCACTTAAAGTCTAATAAGAAGACATAAATAACAGGCGTGAACAATGCTCCAGCCCCATAGGTTATTCAACTTAAATGAGTGTATTGTGAATGAGGTTTGTTGAGGAGACCTGTAATTCCCCTCTCAAATATCAATAGCATTTATCTGGCGCTCATTAGAAATTAACCATCGCAATAGAATCCCGCCCTATTGCAACACCAGCGTGTGTTTGAAAACAGACGCCCATTAAACAGAGCATAAATTCAAAGTGTATTCATTTAATCATAATTTTGTCATAAAAGTTATTTAGGTTAATCATTTAGATGATTTTAAGCGGATACATTCTCTTTTCATGCTAGATCCTTGCAAACATATAAAAGCTAGTTCTCTTGACTACGTTAAAAGGCGTTAATTTTGAATTAAATCAGCCTCTCGCATCTAAACGAACCTGCAACCAACCTTGCACCTCCTCCTCAACCCAAGCTACTGCTCTTGGTCCAAGCTGAATAGGCTTTGGAAAGATACCCTTGGCCATATAGGCATAGATTGAGGATCTTGATAGCCCTGTTGTGTTGATTACGTCTTTCAATTTAATTACTCGCATTTTGATGTCCTTGTATTAGCTCATCAAATGGCATGGCCGTAAATCTTTACCTCTTATTATGTTTAATTTTAAATAATCTTAGACCTACATCATCTCTGTGCACTTACCTACCACCAGCCTCAAGGAGAGCTCCATGCACAGTAAATCAACTTTCACCTATCACTCACATCAAGAAGTTTTAGATGCAGCAATAGACATCGTTCAGGAGCGATTCAAACGCTCCGCAATTTTCACTAACGTTGATGACACCAAACTATTTCTGACATGCAAAATGGCGAATTACCCAAGAGAAGTCTTTGCTGTTTTGCTGTTAGATTCACAACATCAACTACTAGAGTACAAAGAGCTATTCTTCGGAACCATAGATAGCGCTTCTGTTTATCCAAGAGAAATAGCCAAGGCCGCATTAGACTCAGGCGCTGCTGCGGTTATATTGGCCCACAATCACCCTTCAGGCATGACTGAACCCTCTCAAGCAGATATCGCTATGACAGAGAAAATACGAAAAGCATTAGATTTGATCGATATACGAACCCTCGATCACATCATTGTGGGTGAAAGACCTACATCATTAGCAGAAAGAGGATACCTGTAGAAACATCCAAGGGAGCTAATGTTCCCTTAGATTCAATACTTTTTCAAACCTACATTATTATAAAAAAAGCTAAAAACGACTACACCCGAAACTCCGCTTACCTGTGCCATAAACCTTGGTGGCATTTTTAGCAAAGTAGCTTAATCGATAAAACAAGGTCGCCTCTTGTTCTTTTTTATTCACTGCGATTTTATCAAGGTAGTAGGTACCATTTTTTGAGAAGTGAACTAAAGCATCAATCACCAGACTAGGAGAACCTAAAGCACTACTCCACGCTTTCTTAATGCGTGCCGCCATATTCCCCTCCTCACTGCCAAAGTCCCCTAATATCCCATAGACATCTTTATTGACCATAATCACACAGTGAAAACGATCATTTCTTAATGTGTCACGCTCTCTTATCCACGCATATAATTGATAACTACAATAAGAAGTTTTCTATTTACGCTTTGATCAAGATTACCCTATAGGAACCTCACACCAAATCTGAATACAACAACTCTGATTGAGACAGTAATATTACTATCTTTCAATCACTTCAGTTTTTTGATATTGCTTATTGTATTATTAAAGCGGAAATTGAATCATTAGATTGTTGTAAGTGTTTATCATTTAGCTTCTCTTATCATGTTGCTAACATAAGAGAAGCTCTGTATTTCTTATATATAACTTAACCTATATTACTAAACCAACACCTGCACCCCCGGAACCTCTTGGCTTTTTGAATTCATTATTTCAACGGCAGAGCAGATTAGCCAACAACCACTAC
>Ga0105359_10001275_pt1 | contig 21230 bp, 15 predicted proteins | sample GOMGulsemesocosm_6_FD_83659 | JGI IMG/M metagenome (GOLD analysis project Ga0105359, IMG submission 83659) | Methane-oxidizing microbial communities from mesocosms in the Gulf of Mexico - GOM8C Gulf of Mexico | ecosystem: Environmental > Aquatic > Marine > Cold seeps | place: Gulf of Mexico...
GTTATTTCATCATGTGTCTGCTAGACCAAATGATTATTCTGAAAATAAGCTCAGTGAGATTAAGGATGTGTTTTTACAATTGACAGCATTCTTGAATCAGTACGATTCAGCGGGTCATAAATTTAAAATCATCAAAGACTTTGAAACCTACCTTGTAAACCAAAATTTAAAAGGTTCAGTAGCTCAACGAGCCATGTCCCACTTAAATGAGGCAAAAAACCTAAAAAAAATTACAAAAGAACAAGTTAGTTTAATACAGGCTATTAATGAAGCAACCAAACTTAATCCTTTAGAATCTGAGCAGCACCCACTTACTAGTTGGTTTTCAGAAATCAATTGGTTAAGAGCTAAGATGGCACAAGAGTATGGAACTGGAATATATCCCCGACTAAATTCACCTCGATTATTAGTTCAATCTTTCAACATAACAATTGCTGAATTAATGGCCATTTTGCAGGAGGTTAGTCGTAATTTGTCCGATGTGTTCAAGCAAAAAAATGTAGATACTACACTGTTGATGTCATTGTTAGAGGATAAGACTAAACAAGACCGAGTTGGTTGGCTACTTAGGGAAGTGTTATACGCAGCGACACGCGAAGATTGTAGGGTAAATAAGTTAACGGAAGAGTTGCTAATCTATGATTTTTGTCCAAAAAATCGGAGATGTGACACTTCGATACGTTTGCGCCATAATGAAGAATTATATGTGAGAACTAGCCTAAATAATAAGAACATAAACAACTTTAATAAACCACTTATTCTTGATGAAGACTTTATTAAGCAGCTCATTAGGTATGCGAGTGGCGAGCAAGAGCATTACCCTGTAAGTAAAGCTGAAGAAATTTGTTTTTACTGGCTCAATTGTGCTCAAACTGTTCAAGCTAGTAATGCAAGAAAATTAACGTATCAGGACTTCATATTTCACGGAACTCCCAATCATATAACGCATTTAAGTAGCGACTATTTTAAAACAAGAGCAAATGATTTTAAGATGACGGATACATTGGATGCAAAGCTTCCAGTCGGAAAAGCTTTATTGTGCTTCTTGGAAAATAAGAAAGAGATAGGCGTATCATATCCGTTAATATCTTTAAAATCTAAAGATGTAGATACCTCGACAACTAACTTTGTTGGTGTAATAGGGAGATTATTTCTTCTTTTTTCTGAGTCTACTTTTGAATCACGTATTTGCTCCAAGCTGCAACAGCAGAACACGTCAACGTTGTTTTTAAATTTGATTCAGTGTTTAACAAGTAATGGTGGTATGACAATGGCGCACTGGGCTAGCCAGAAAAAGAAAAGAGGTGAGCCAGTGGTATCAAGAAAAGTATACCAAAGTGAAGTTGGCTGTTGGCTACCAGGTTCTTGGTTTTCTGGCTCGATGATTAAAACATCGGCTGTTCACGCAGGAAGTGGAAAGTTTAGGTATGGTGAACTAGTTAATAATAAATCCCATTCTGGGATTACGGAGCATAAAGTTTACTTTTCAGAACAAAATGAAGAGCACGTAAACATGTCTGGAAGACTGATGAGGTTGGTTATGGAAGACATTGAAAATGTTGCTTTTAAACCTGATCTTGAGGAAATTAGACAAAATATTATTGATCGGCAGGTAAGAACACAAATAGTTTCAGAGACAACTGGAAAAATATGCCCTTTGAATAGCAGTGGCACAGTAGAGTTAAAACTAGAAGAAGTGCAAGGTGATGCCATAATAGTCGTTGACAGCGTGGAAACAGTAGTCAATTTTTTACATTATATAAATCAGTCAAAAAAGAATTATAAAGCACTAGCTTTCCATAATCCCGATTTCCTAGAAAAAAGCGTACTGGTACAAGCCGAATGGAAAGAGTATGTGTTAAATAATTTAATATCAAAAGAGTCAAAAACTAAAGGGGTTGCCGCTTACGAGCAATATAAAGTGATGTTGCCAGAACTTTTTATGTCGCAAATTAGGGCTTAGATATTATGAATACCACTCATGTAAAAAAAATAAAAAGGTTCGAAGAAACGTCTCTTTATTCATATGTAAAGATTCAAGTTGAAGGAATGCTACCTGAACGTGGTGAGGCATTTTGTGATATTTTGACGTTAAAAGAAAAAGGAAGGACGGGGGCGTTTCATTTTGAATGGTTTGACTTGGAAGTTTATAATGCGGCACAGAGTTATACGGTAACTGTAGATAATCAAGAGTTTACAGTAAAAACATCAACGCTAGCTTGGATTTTATGGTGCGACTGCATTAATAGTGTGGAACACATGAAATCAAAAACTTTAATATTTGAAATTCTACTTTCATTATTTGCCTATTTAACCGCAGAAAAAAAAGATTGCGTAACGGTGCAAACAATCAATGATTTTTTGGAAGTGCTGATTACTCACTCAACCAATATATCAGGATTGTCAAAACGCCTTGGTATTAGGGGGCCAATGGTGTTCTTCTCATTCAAACCCAAAGTAATTCATGCAAGTTGTAAGCGACTTGGTTTAAACCCAGTGATACAGGCTATCACTCCGAAGAAACTCAAATCTGTATTTAACGAAGTAACAATGCTCGTTGCTGATATGTCTTATACAGACTATCAAGAAGGAGGATCTTTTAATTTTTTAACATTGGATATTGGTAAGCATTATGTTAATCATCTTAATACTCTGTTTAATGAAAATTTTTATGCTGCCTACGCTGTCTCTCATGTTAAAAATCAAAAGTTAAAAATGTTTGGAGATCGACCTGATTCTGGGGTTTATCAAAGCTTCATGCATCAAGCGTTAGCAGGAAAAAACTCACCACCAGATTCAATGTCGGCTAGTAAAAAGGCATTTGATGAAATAAAACTTAGAGTTGATAGCGCTTACAACAGCTTTTATAAAAGGGCTGTAAGGATGTTTGCAATATTCAGTGATTATGGGGTGGATACGTTACTTGAAAGGCTTGGGCTTGTTTATTGCGATGATAATAAGTTATTTATTAAGTCATTGTTGGCAATTGGGTTATCAAAGTCAGATGTGTCGCAAAGTGAACTGATTCGTGATTATTCCGATTCTTTGCAATACATAAAGCAAAGCCCAAGATTAACTATGAATAGGTTTCGAACAGAGAAAGAAACTCTTACTGAGCAACTTGTTAAGAAAGAGATAGTTGTTACACCCAATAAAAGTCTTTCGCAAATGACCACATTTGACAGAGTGGTGGGACGATATGGATTCACTCAGATTATGGCGCTGTTAGGCTGGCGAGAGTCTGAGTATACATTTCCAGAATCAGCAATTATGTTGTTTCGTAATAGCGATGTTGTGGATCAAGTTAGGTATCCCGTTAGGTTCAATGTGAAATGGATTGTGCCAAAAACCGCAGGTAAGACGAAGGTGAGCAGGGAGATAACATTAACCAGCTATATTCTAATGAAGCAGCTCCAAGAACTCCACTGTGCGAGTGAGGAAGAACCAATATTGTATAGGTTTGGGTCAAATGGATTTGTGATTGGGCAGAGAGCCGCTAAAGCATGTGTTAGCGGTTGGAAGCATTTTGTTGAAAATTATTCTATTTTTATTGATTTAGACAAATTTGAAAAATTACAAAAGAAAAGCTCTAAGCATATTCTGGATTCAGATGAAAAGGAGATATTATCTGAACTGTCATTGCGCTATCAGCATGTTGATAAGACAGAGCAACTGCTGGGCATAAGGGATAAAGTTAGAAATGATTTGCCACAACTAACTGCTGTTGGAATGCTAGATTTCAATGATAAGGGGCGAGTTTTAATAGACTCTTATCTGCATAGAACAATGGACGAGACCAAACTGGAGATATGGGATAAAAGTCTGTCGTTGGAACAGAAGGAATACATAGCGTCAATACAAGACGGTGAAAAAATACCTCGTGGGAGTGTTAACGACATTATTAATACTATTAAGGTTGATTGCGCCTACCCAACTCCGCATGCGTTTAGACATATGTGGGCTGAATGTGTCTACAGAAGGTATTCAGGTGATGTTGGTTGGTTAATACGTACCAATTTCAAACACTTTGGAGAGCAATTTTATCGCAGGTATTTACGAGAGAAACATATGCAAGTTTCAGAAAATATAGCTAAGCGAAGGGTTGTAAGTTCAATTTTAAACGCTCACCTAAATTCATTGAAATATGATGAAAAGCGTGAATTTGGTGGAAAAATGGACGTGTTTTTGCGAAGGGTTCTTAAGCAAACAAAAGCAATCAGCCCCGATGAGATTGGAGGGGCTTTAAAAGAGTTTGCGAGCTTGGAAATTGCAGATATAAAGGCCAATCCGTGGGGGTATTGCATGTTAAAAAACAGAAATAAGCAAAGAGCCAATTGCGCTGTTGAAGGGATTCCACAGCGAGAAAACGCAGGAATTGAATTTTGTATAGGTTGTACAAATCACCTTGTTGAACAAGAGCACGTAGCATTTATTATCTTGAATGTTGCTAACCATGTAACCACTTTAAAGCAACCTCTACCAATGGTATTTAAGATGGAAAGCCAACGTATCGTAAAGGAAACAATTAAAACGTTGAAGCAACTGGACAGAAATAGTAATACAACCAGAAACGAGGTATACATTAAAGAGATGCAAGTGGCTATAAATATAGCCTCTAAACTAAAGGTAGAAGTAGTATGAGTTTGCTAGATATTTTGAATGAAGAAGCCACTTTATCCCGAAATGAAGACCTCCCTAGTTGGGTTAGCAATAACAATAGTACGTTGAAGGTTTTTCATAAAATAAACGAATTAAACCTTGAAAAACTCAGCTACATAAAAAAGCATGGCAAGGTTAATGATTATCGCAAAAAAGGTAACTACCAGATTACGCAAGTAGAAGTAGCTGATGCAGTTAAAATGGCTAGAACAGGATTGTTTACTCATGGCTCTTATGCAAAAGACCTTAAAAAGTACTTAGGTGAGGTCAACAAAGACTTAGAGGAAAGAAAGGCTGAACGAGTTAAAAAAGTCGGGCTTCGAGCCAACAATAAGGAGATGGTAGTCAAGAAAGCACAGACTTTGCAGCAAGATTATGATGATTTAAAAAATATGAAATTAAGTGATTTGTATGATGATTTGGCTAAAAAAATGCCATTAAAAGACAAGCAAAAATTGGGATTAGTTTAATTTAGCTAGTAATGAGGCGCAATGTAAAATAAAGGGGTGGGTTATGGCAAATGGACAGCAAAAAGCTGAGCAATATGTAAATTCATTTATCTCTTGGATTGCAACCATGAAAGATGATGACTACAAGCAAATGGAATATCGTGGCAATCTTAGCCGTGTAGAAGTTGCCAAAGCTGTAGGTTGCGCTAAATCTGCTTTGTTACAAAATCCAAAATTAAGAATCTTGCTAACTGAGCTTGAAGATAAGTTAAGAGAGCGTTCTATTTTGCCATCGCTAACGGACACAGCAAAATCTGATCTGATTAAACCAAAAGCATATGATAAAACGGCCTCCAAACGATTGCAGGACTCTAAAAGGATTTCAGAATTGGAGCAGGAGGTGTTGCGGCTAAAAATGCAGCTTGATCGATTTACAGAGCTTTCAGAAGTAATGGCTGAGCTTGGTTTAAATGAATCATGAGTGATACTTTTGAGTTTAGAGTTACATCTGTGTGGCAAGCATCCAGAAAATGGGCATGCTTTAGTGGTGTACCGCTGGTAAAAAACAGCTACAAGACTAACAGTGTCAAAGACATTTATATAGTAAAAACAAATCCCAATGTTTTACCCATGACACCAACAGTAGGGCAGCACTGGCGCGTAACAGGGCAGTCAGAAAGTCGCAATGTAGAGCATGGTGAGCACATTGTAACTGAACATCATATTATAGAGCCTTCAAGATGCGAGGTAACTTTACCGCACGATGGTGAACAGTTTGTCAGGTTTGTCACTAAAGAAAAGGACTTTAAAGGCATTGGCAATGCCAAAGCGAGAGAGTTATGGCAAAAGTTTAAAAGTAATATTTTCAACATTCTAAACCAAAAAGATATCACTAGCTTAACCACAGTGCTGACACCGCAATCAGCTCAATGTTTAATTGATGGATTTCGAAAATACGCCAACCTTAAATATTCAACGTGGTTTGCTGATAGAAAAATACCGCCCCTCATTCAGCAAAGGTTATTTAAATTCCACCAAGAAAACTCTGTTCAATCAATCATTGAAAATCCATATAGGTTGGTGACATTCGGTATGTCATTTTTAAATGCAGATAAAATAGCTCAACAAAGTTTTAGTGTAAAAAAGTCCGATCAAAGGCGATTGATTGGTGCTGTGGAGGATGTGCTGAAAAAACACAGTAATCAAGGCGGTCATACTTTAGTAACACATAAAGATATTTATATCCCGTTGGCTAGGCTGCTAAAATGTAATGAATTAGCAGTACGGGCTTTAAAAACTGCGAATCTACATAAATCATACTTTATTAATAAAGAGACTGGTTGTTATCACCATACGCCCCTGCTAATAATGGAAAAAGTTGTTGCCAAACGACTGTTACATCTAAATCAAAATGTTACCGAAAACTCGCATGAGTTAGACCAAGCGTATACAGAAGCTTTCAAAGAACTACCTTATGAATTAACAGATAAACAATCAGATGCCGTGTTTTCATCGCTTTCAGCTCATGTGTCCTGTATCACGGGAGGGGCTGGTACTGGAAAAACAACAGTATTGCGAACAGTATTAAGAGCGTATGACCACTTAGGTTTTAATATTAACGCGATTGCTTTATCAGGTCGCGCTGCCATGCGTTTACATCAGAGTATAGGCTTTCGAACATCAACAGTTGCTGCATTCTTACGTAATGTCCCCATTGATAATGACGATAAAAATATCGTTGTTATTGACGAAGCATCAATGATTGATTTACCAACAATGTATAAAATCGTGGCTCATATTAGCCCTAGTGTAAGACTGTTATTTGTTGGGGATTTTAACCAGTTGCCGCCAATCGGTGCTGGATTGATTTTAGCCGATATTGTCAAGTCTAAAGCGATACCCAATACCGAGTTAGATATTGTTCAAAGGCAAAGTGAAACAACAGGAATTCCTGAATATTCTAGAATGATAAAAATGGGTAATGTCCCACCAGAACTAAGTATAGGCAATATCCATTTTCATGAAATTGAGTTAGAGGGCGTTGCTGGTCAATGCGTGGAACTATACAGCCGTTCACCAACTAACAGCCAAATTGTAGCAGCAACAAAAAAGCTGGCTAATGAGATAAATTTGCAATGTCAGTCATCAATTAATCCTGACGGTGAAAGGTTAACATTTAATGAATTTGGTCAATTATTTCAAACAGACTTGCTGCTATATGACCCTGTGTTATTCACAAAAAACAACTATGACGCTGGCGTTCAGAATGGCTCACTAGGCAAGCTCGTTTCTATTGAGCAAACTGAATTGAGTTTCGGAGCCGTAAAAATTGACGATACTAATGAAGAAGTACCAATAACAAAATCACTCTTAGATTCGCTAGAGGCGGGTTACTGTATAACGCTACACAAAGCGCAAGGTTCACAATTTAAGCGTGTGATAATAGCCTTGAGCCATACAAAAATGCTTGATCGAGCTTGGCTTTATACTGCTATAACTCGATCAGAAGATGAAATTCATATTGTTGGTACAAAAACTCGTTTTGAACAAGCTGTACGGAGTTTGAGCGCTCATCACATTAGAAAAACACATTTAATCAATCTATTACAACAAGGAAAATAGTATGGTAATTGACACAGTTGACGGAATCAGTAACGCAATTAGTTCTGAAGTATTAATTGCTTTAATAACTAGTAATCATCCCAATGAGTTTTTGGCAGTCGATCAGCTTTCTGATGAATTAATAATGATAAATGAATTCAACATTAATTCAGAAATAGAGTCGGGAGAGCGACTTGAATACACTGCTGATGAATCACATCACATGCACTCTAAGCTGCAAGACTTAGTTGATAAGCAATGCATTGTTTTACGAGACAGACCACTAAAAAAGCCTGAATTTAACTTTAAGTCGATGGTTGCATTCTTCGATATCTGGATAAATGAGGTAGATGGAGAACGAAACCCAGAAAATATTCAATATGCTTTATAAGGAATAACAGCCTAAAAATAATTTCGTGGTCGGATCACTGCGTAAGCTTTTGATTGTGATCGTTTTATTTACCCATTGATTTAGTTGTCATTATCAACTAAATCAATGGGTTGTTGCGATTTATGTTTTTGTGAAGTATATATGTCATTAACGTTTTGTATGTTAAGAGGCATTAAATGAACAGTGATAAAGATAAACAGCAATGTACTTCAATTGAGAATCACTTGACTCTCGCCCTTGTTAATTTTGAAATGCAAAAACTCGCTGCCGTCACAACAGGATGCCAGTACCATCATATTTCTAAAACTATTGTTAAATTAGACAAGAAGGCGCTTCTAGCAGACGAGCTATTAGCGGGAATTGTTCGGGATTATGATAACCTCTTACTTAAACTACTAGACGACCATTTCAAGAACAAGCATAAAGCACTACTCGAAGAAGTGATGAGTAATATTTTTAATGTTGTTGGTAAATTTAATCAGAAACAAATTACCGCATCATTTGCCGTTGTAAAGGCCGAAAGAGATAGAGAAATCCAGTGTGGTACTTATGAATCTTAAGTCTCAAGAAAGAAGTGAAATAATCTACAAATTAAACTTCAATATAGACCGAATTTTAGAGCTAGAAGATACACGTTTGAAACCTTTTGTTCGAGGCAAGTTAATCACCCCAGAGTGGAATTTTAATGAAGCGTCCGTCAGAAGCGTAATCACGCATTACCAGTCAATTTTAAATCAACTCATAGGCATACAGCTCGAAGGTATTAATTTTGCAGAAACATACATTGTTAAGCGAAATATTATAATGGATTATATTGCTGACATTCTCGTTATTCTAAGTTTTGTTATAGAGTTTTCTGGAGATGATGATGAGAGTAAGAAATGAAGAAGTAACAGAACCCACTGATGAGGTTCTTTATCGTAGAACTTTAGCATCAAAAGAGAATCATCGAGGCATCAAAATAATTAATGCCGAGTTAGAAAAGTTGAAATTCGCTGGTAACGCTAGATTTAAAGGTGGGATTGAACATCTACTTGTTTATCCGCAACCAGAGCAGTTTCGGCCTCATCCCCAGTACTTTAAAATCATTAACAGGTACATGAGTTTTCTTATTAAGATATCTCGCTACCACGATGAATCAGAACCAGAAGAATATTTGCATCGAGCTGTTAATCACGTCATTCGAGTTATTGAAGAAATGATGGCAGAAGAAGGTGAATCTATTAAGGTACTGAAAGCTACATGGTGAGTTGAGTATGAAAATATTAAATGAAGAATTATATCAAGTATTGTTATTCGCTACAGACGAGGAACTTGCAGCTTTATACAAGCAATATGATGAGCACCTAACATTTTTATTAAACGACCCAAGCGCAACAGAAGAACAAATTAATACTGTCGCTGATAAAATATTAGTACTATCAATGTCAGTAGATACAAGCAATCACCAGCCGATGGAACTTAACTCTGAGTTCTCCAATAGCCCGCCTTCCCATTAAAACAATCCTTCTGATAACAGTAAGTGAAATTTTGTAAAAAAAACGGTTTGAGCAAGCAATACTTAGTTTGGTTTTTTGTTGAAATTCACTATTTTTATGAGTGGAAATGAATGGATAAATTCAAGTTTTGAGACTAATAATAAACAATAATTCTAGGTGTTTTTACTGTTAAGTAGGTAGCACTAAAGATAATTTAACGATTGTAATTAATTTGATTGGTGAATTACAAAAAACTACGGATTACATTCGCTTTCAACAAGCAAGTTTTTGTTTATTGTGGTAAATTTGCTGCATTCATTAGTTGTTAAAGAGACAACTAGAGCAACAAATTCATAATGGACATATGTGATGACAACTAACTTTTCTTCTACGGCTGCATTTCTTTGGTCAGTAGCCGACCTTTTACGTGGTGACTTCAAGCAATCTCAATACGGTAGAATTATCTTGCCTTTCACATTGTTAAGACGCTTGGAGTGTGTGCTCGAAGATACCAAGCCTGATGTGTTAACTAAGTTTGAAACCGTTAAGCAGCTACCTTATGAGGCGCAAGATAAACTATTAACACATGCTGCTCAGTTAAGTTTTTATAACACTTCAAAAATGGATTTAAACAAACTAGGTGAAACCAGTGTCGCTAGTAATTTAGAAAGTTATATTCAATCATTTAGTCCTAACGCTCGTGAAATTTTTGAGCACTTTGATTTCTTCAATACCATAGACAAGCTAGCAGAAGCAGATTTGCTCTACAAGGTAGCAAAACAGTTTGCAAAAACAGACTTACATCCAGAAGCAATCAATAACTATGGTATGGGCTTAGTGTTTGAAGAATTAATCAGGCGCTTTGCTGAAAGCTCAAATGAAACGGCTGGTGAGCACTTTACCCCAAGGGATATTGTCCGTTTAACTACATCTTTGGTATTCAGCAATGATGATGAAGTGCTAACTCAAGCAGGTTTGGTTCGTTCTATTTACGATCCAACGGCTGGTACTGGTGGTTTTTTGTCATCAGGGATGGAATATGTTCATGAGTTGAACGACAAAGCTTCACTTTCTGCTTTTGGTCAAGAGCTTAACCCAGAGTCCTACGCTATCTGTAAAGCGGATATGCTCATCAAAGGGCAAAAAGTTGATAACATTAAACTTGGTAATACCCTGTCGAATGACCAGTTACGCACTGATAAATTTGACTACATGTTGTCAAACCCTCCATTTGGCGTGGATTGGAAGAAAATTCAGAAATTCATAAACGATGAGCAAAACGACAAAGGTTTTGAAGGTCGCTTTGGTGCGGGCTTACCACGAGTATCAGATGGTTCACTACTTTTCTTGATGCACCTTGTTAGTAAGATGCGCCCACAGCATGAAGGCGGTTCACGAATTGGTATTATCTTAAATGGTTCTCCTTTATTTACTGGTGGTGCTGGCAGTGGTGAAAGTGAAATTAGACGTTATATTTTAGAAAATGACCTACTCGAAGCGATTGTAGCTCTGCCTACTGATATGTTTTACAACACTGGCATATCAACCTACGTATGGATTCTATCAAGTCACAAACCTGCTAACCGCAAAGGCAAGGTTCAGCTCATTAATGCCTCAAAAGAAAGAGCTAAAAAAGGTGGAAGAGGTCGTAGTGGTGGCACTGAAAGTGATGTACCTGTCGAAAACGTATTTTACCAAGCGATGCGTAAATCGTTAGGTAGCAAGCGTAAAGAACTCACCGAAGAAAGCATTGAAACCATAGTAAAGACTTACGGGCAGTTTGTAGAAAATGACTTTAGTAAAATCTTTGATTATAAAGAGTTTGGTTATAGGCGTATCACGGTAGAGCGCCCATTGAAACTAGCAATTTATCCGAAAGACGAGTTACGCCTTGAAGCCCTTAAAGCAGATAAATCTTGGGATAAACTAGATTGTTCGGTTCAAGAAAGCATTCTCACTGCGCTAGCTTTGTTTACCGAGGACCTTCTTGATGAAAAACAAAGAGTGCTTTCTCGTGATGCATTCCTAAAAAACTTCATTGCTAAGCTAAATAGCATAAAGCTTACCGCAGCACAACAGAAATTGATTGTGAAACACATAGGTGAGCATGATGAAGAAGCCGAAGCTTGTATAGTTAGCAGTGGGAAGGACAAAGGCAACGTTGAAGCAAATCCAGACCTACGTGATAGCGAAAATGTGCCGCTGACAGAAACCGTAGAAGAATACTTTGCCCGCGAAGTATTGCCACATGTGCCTGATGCGTGGGTTGATAGTAAAAAGACCGATGACAAAGATGGTGAAGTAGGGGTGGTTGGCTATGAAATCCCATTCAATCGTCATTTTTATGTGTATGAGCCACCAAGAACTCTAGAAGCGATTGATACAGACTTGGATAAGGTGTCGATTGAAATTATGGAATTACTGCAAGAGGTGCATTCATAATGACAGGTCGTTATCAAGCATATCCAGATTATAAAGCCTCTGGTGTTGAGTGGTTAGAGGAAGTTCCCTCACATTGGAACTCAAAATTATTAAAATTTCTATGCACTCACAATGACGAAGTTATAAATGAAACAACAGACCCTGATTACGAAATTGAATATGTTGACATTGGAAGTGTTTCAGCGGCGGAAGGTATATCAGGAACAGAAAGGCTCCGCTTTGGTAAATCACCGTCACGAGCAAGAAGAATTGTACGAGATGGGGATGTAATAGTCTCAACGGTAAGAACATATCTAGAAGCTATTACACCAATAACAAACCCACCTGAAAATATGGTTGTTTCAACTGGTTTTGCTGTAATCAGGCCGAATGGTCAACTATACAATGGTTTTGCTGCATATTGTTTGAGAGCAAAGGGGTTCATTAAGGAAGTGATTGCTCGTTCTGTTGGTGTAAGTTATCCAGCGATCAATGCTTCAGATTTAGTTGATATAAAAGTACCAGCTCTTCCATATGATGAACAGAAAATGATCGCCAACTTCCTCGATCACGAAACTGCCAAGATCGACTCTTTAATTGCCAAGCAAGAGAAGCTGATTGAGTTATTAAAAGAAAAACGGCAAGCGATAATTTCTTACGCTGTCACCAAAGGGCTTAACCCTGATTCACCAATGAAAGACTCTGATGTGGAGTGGTTAGGGCAAGTTCCTGAGCATTGGAAAGTTGTTAAATGTGCGTATTTAGGGCGACTATTTGGTTCAGAAGCTATAAACGAGGAGTTGATTCAGGATAACGGAGATATCCCATTTATCAAAGTTTCTTCACTATCTATTGATTCATTTTATTTGGCGGAGAAGAGCTTTTTTGTTAGCAGTTCAGAAGTATCAGCATTGAAATGCAAATCGGATTATGTGGTATTTCCTAAGAGAGGGGCTGCTATTTTTACCAACAAAGTAAATATTGTTAAAGAAGAGTCTTTAATTGACCCTAATCTTATGGGATGGAAGTTAAACAGTAAGGTGTTGCCTGAATATGTGGCTTATATACTGAAGCTTCGTGGCTTAGGAGATATAGCTGATGTATCAACCGTCCCGCAAATTAACAATAAGCATATTGAACCTATGAAGTTTCCTCTGCCACCAATGGAAGAGCAAAGGGAAATACTAGCTTCGCTAAAGAACGAAATAGCTAACTTTGAATCATTAACAGGAAAAGCTAACTCTGCTATTGGTTTTATGAAAGAGCGCAAAACTGCTCTTATCTCCGCAGCAGTTACAGGAAAAATTGATGTGCGTGATTGGCAGGTGGCATAAATGGCTGTAAAAAAGATTAAAACGCTTGCTCATTTTATTGCTGCGTGTTCGGAGATAGAAGTTAAGGATGATCACACGCTTTTTTATAGGGGGCATGCTTCTAGTGCATTTATCCCTTTACCTACAGTGTTTAGGCATCAGGGTGACGATGCAAAAAAAGACAGATTTGTTGTACGGGAAGAGCAGCTTTTCCATAATTTAGTCACTCGTTGTCCTGAAGAGTTCTCCAATTGCTCTTCAACTTTCGACTACTTGGTTAAGATGCAGCATTACGGCTTACCAACCAGATTATTAGATATTACGAGTAACCCACTGGTAGCTTTGTATTTTGCTTGCTGCTCTCTTATTCCTAAATCATCACATGATAGTTCATCTAAGAGCGCACAAGTCTTGATTTATCAAGTCCCTAACCGAGAAATAAAGTACTACAACAGTGATACGGTTTCTGTGGTAAGTAACTTATCCAGAATGGAAGCAGGCTTTGATTTTAATTTATCAGATGAAGATAAAGAGCGTTTTTTGCATACAATTCAGGCTGAAAAGCCTTACTTTAAAAACAAAATTCGCCCAAATGACCTTAACTCTGTTGTATGTGTTAAGCCTAAATTAGATAACCGTAGAATAGTGAAGCAAAGTGGTGCCTTTTTCTTATTTGGTATGGGGAAGGCTAAAACAGACTCAATACGTATTCATGATAGGTATAGACCTGAAATTAAGCACATTGAGATTCCCAGACATTCTAAGTCAAATTTATTAAAAGAGTTGGAAACGTTATCAATTTCAGAAGCTACTTTGTTCCCTGAAATTGATAACGTTGCACGATTTTTGAAGGCAGAAGAAGGCAGTAAAGTTTCAAAAGTCAGTGTGTTGGATGATTTAATTGCTGAGGATAAGCTATCAGAAGCTGACATGCAGAGTTACGCTAGTGTAGTTGCTAATAAATTATCTGAAAATGAAGTGGTAATGGAACAACTTAAAAGTAATACCAAAGAACAAGCAATGCAGGGACAATTCTCGGAGTCTTTTAATAGCGCAGTAGTTGAAAGTGTAGATGCTCATAATAACATCGCGATGAAAGCACTATCTGAAAGCGATCTCTTGCAAAATATCGCTAATTCAGTGTTTGATATATTAAAAAAAGAACTTGAAGAAATAGCATAAGGTTAGGACTAATAATGGCAGATGTAGCACAAGAAAAGGTTTTCCAAAACGACATCCTAGACCAAATGCAGTCACAAGGTTGGTTGTTAGGTGAATCTAAGAATTACAACAGAGAGTTGGCATTATACCCTGAAGATGTGGTTGCTTTTGCTAAAGCAACCCAGTTGGAACAGTGGAATAAATTAGCAAAGCATTACCCTGATACTGACAATAACCCTAACGCCACTGGTGATGCGTTGCTTAAATCCCTTGAACGTGGTTTAAAAGGGAAAGGTACATTATGGGTGCTACGCAACCAAGTCAAAGATAGGGGCGCTAAATTTAAATTGTGTAGCTTCAAGCCTGATCACGATTTAAACCCCGATGCCTTAGCGTCTTATCAGGAAAATATTTTACGGGTTGTGCCAGAACTGGTTTATTCACCTAATGGCTATGAAGGGCGCATTGATTTAACCTTGTTTGTTAACGGCATTCCAGTTGCTACACTAGAATTGAAATCTGAATTTAAGCAAGCACTTAATAATGCAAAAATTCAGTATATGAAAGACAGACAACCTAAAGACCCTAAGACTAAGAAGCCAGAACCATTATTAACCTTTAAGCGGGGCGCATTGGTTCACTTTGCAGTGAGTCAATACAATGTGGCTATGACTACTCGCTTGGCTGGAAAGAAGACATTTTTCTTACCATTTGACCAAGGCACAAGTGATGGCGGTAAGGGCAATGATATACCTGAAGATGATACCTATGCAACATCTTATCTTTGGAATGAAATCTTTAAAAAAGATAACTTATTGCTGATTCTAGGGCGCTATATTCATCTTGAAGTTAAAGATGAAGAACAAATTGATGGCAGCATAAAAACCAAAGAAACATTAATTTTCCCTCGTTATCATCAATGGTCAGCGGTATCTACAGTATTAAATGCTATTGAAGAGGAAGGCACAGGAGAGAAATATTTAATTCAACATAGCGCTGGTTCTGGTAAATCGAATTCAATAGCTTGGTTATCTCACCAACTGGCATCAAAGCATTACAATCGCGACCACCATGAACTCAAGAAAGAAGCTGGTGACAAGGTATTTGATTCCGTTATTGTTATAACCGATAGAACGGTGCTTGATAGCCAGCTTCAAGACACTATTTATCAATTTGAGCACAATGAAGGTATGATTGCCCGTGTGAATCGTGAAGAAGCTCAGGGTAGTAAATCTAACCAGTTAGCTGGTGAATTAAAAGCTAGCACCTCAATTATTATTGTTACGATTCAAACTTTCCCTCATGTATTAGAAGCCATTAGTAAAGACTCAACCCTAGCTAAACGGAGTTTTGCGGTGATTGCTGATGAAGCACATTCTAGTCAAACAGGTTCAACGGCTGTGAAGCTTCGCAAGGTGTTGATGACCGAACAATTAACTGACGAAGATTGCGAAGGTGATGTTAACGAATTATCAAATGAAGATTTTTTACGGTTAACATTAAATGCCCGAAAAGGGTCGAAAAATATCAGTTACTTTGCTTTTACTGCTACACCAAAAGGAAAAACTATTGAGTTATTTGGTCGTAGACCAGATATGAGTAATCCAGCAAGTGATACTAATAAGCCAGAACCATTTCATGTGTATACGATGCGCCAAGCAATTGAAGAAGGCTTTATTCTTGATGTGTTGCAAAACTATACCAGCTACCGAGTTGCATATCAGTTAGCGCATGATAACCCAGCTACTGATAAAGAAGTTGATAGCAAAAAAGCTTCCTCAAAAATGGCTAAATGGGTAAGGCTACACCCATATAATATTGCTCAAAAAGTTGAAACCATTGTTGAACACTTTAATACCAAAATTAAGCATCTTTTGGGCGGTGAAGCAAAAGCAATGGTTGTAACCTCTAGCCGACTAGAAGCTGTGCGATACAAACTTGCCTTTGAAAAGTATGTGAAAAATAAAGGGTATGAAAATATTAACGCTATGGTGGCATTTTCTGGTGAAGTAAATGACCCAGACTTACCAGACCAGGCTTTTACTGAGCGTAGCATGAACCCGAACCTTAGAGGGCGGGATATGCGAAAAGCCTTTGATACTGCTGATTACCAAGTGATGTTGGTTGCTAATAAATTTCAAACTGGTTTTGACCAGCCGAAATTAGTCGCAATGTATGTTGATAAGCCATTAAAAGATGTTGAATGTATTCAGACGCTATCTAGGCTCAATCGTACCTATAAAGGTAAGGATAAGACCTTTGTGTTAGATTTTGTTAATGAACCAGAAGATATCCTTGCAGAGTTTAAGGTTTATTTTCAAACAGCTGAGTTATCAGGGGTATCAGACCCTAATATTGTTTATGAACTCATGGATAAGTTGGCGGAAGTAGGAATTTATCATTGGTATGAAGTTGAAGCTTTTGTTGCGGCTTATAACAGTAAGCAGGCTAACCAAGCGAAACTGGCAAATTTATGTAAGCCACCAGTAGAACGATTTACGGTACGTTACAAAGAAGCAACACAGGTTCTAGAAGCAGCTCGTGCTGAGTTATCTAAGGCTAAATCTGAAAATAATGATAAGGCTATTAAGTTTGCAGAAAACACTGTTAAGCAAGCAAAAGAAGCCAGAGATATTCTAGAAATATTTAAAAAAGACCTCATTTCATTTTATCGTTATTACGAGTTTAGTTCTCAAATAGTTGATTTTGATGACTTAGAGTTAGAAAAGCTAAGTATTTTCGCCAAGCATCTGCACCCGTTATTACGTTTTGATTTGATTGAAGACGAAATAGATTTAGCTGATGTGGTGATGACCCATTACCGACTACATGAGCAACGTGAAGTTGACTTGGAACTTGGTAATAAAGTTGGTGAAGAGCCTCCTGCTTATGTTTCACCTAGTAAAGAAGGGGCTGGGGCTGCACCTAAAGACCCAATCACTGAGTTATTAAATGAAATAATAGCGCGAATGAATGATTTATTCATTGAAGATGGTTTATCTGAAACTGACATGATTAATTACGCTAATACCATCGCTGGTAAAGTATCTGAGAACGATGTTGTTATGGATCAGCTTCGTAATAATACCAAAGAGCAAGCCATGTTAGGTCAGTTCCCAGAGTCGATTAATGAAGCCGTTATTGAAAGCATGGGCATACATGAAAAAATGGCAATGAAAGTGCTGTCAAATGAAGCTGTAGCCAAAGGCTTTGCAGGGTTAATGTTTGATGTATTGATGAAAGGGCTTGGTAAAGCTGAGCTTTCAACGCCTTCTGATAGTTGAGAAAAAGAACCCTAGCGGAGGAACTATTTATTTGTTCCCCGTTGGCTTAGCAATTATTTTCAGTGGTATAAACCCCCCAATCCATTGGAATTTTTGAATTTTTATAAATGGAATTACCATGCAAGTAAAGTTTATTGGAGCAACAAAAAGTGTAAGTGGTTCATGTTCACTTTTAAAACATGTTAAATCAGAGACTAAATTTTTAGTCGATTGTGGAATTTATATTGGCGGTACTGCTGATTGGTTAAACAAACAAAGTTTTCCTTTTGACCCAACTGAAATTCAATTTGTTTTATTAACTCATGCTCATCTTGACCATTGTGGTTTGATACCCAAACTCTATAAAGATGGATTTATAGGTAAAGTGTTTTGCACAAAAGCTACAGCAGAGCTTGCTAAGATAGTTATGCTTGATTGTGCTAAAAATTCTACAATATACGGTGAATCAGATGTTTACAATGTTGATTTTGTTTATGTCGATGTGCGGCCTAATTCAGGTTGGGGTAAACAGTTTCATTTAGCTACTGATTTAAGAGCCTCTTTTTTACGAGGAAGCCATATTTTAGGGTCATCAAGTATTTGCCTTAATTGGGGATTTGACGATGATCCATTATCAGAAGGGAAAACTATTCTATTTACGGGTGATATTGGCTGTAACTTTGAAGGTGAAAGTTACTTACCACTGTTAAAAGATAATCATTTACCCTTCCCTGATACTGACTTTATCGTGATTGAGTCAACATATGGTGGTCGAAAAAGAGAAGTTGCATTTAAATCTGAAGATAATAGGTTAAATGCGTTAAAAGACTTAATTGTAGAAAGCGTTATTAATAATAATGGTAAATTATTTATTCCTGCCTTTTCAATTCACAGGACCCAAGAAATTTTATTTGATATTCATCGTGTTTTTTCATCATATATTGGAATAGATATAATACAAAAATATCTGAATGAAAGGACTGGGTATGAAAAAAGTAAATTTGCCGTTTATTGCGACTCTCCGATGGGAGAAAAGGCAAACCAAATTTTTGCTGAGGAGTTGTTAAGGAAGAATAGTAAAGGAAAGTATATATATAAAAGTGATGTTATTGATAGTTCTGTTATTGAGAATATATATCAGGAAGGTCATGTAAAAATATATGATAATTTAGGTCATATTAGTGTACGTAAAAAATCAGCCAATCAAAAAAAATCAGCAAAAAAGAAAAAGCAAAGCCATGACGGGGTAGGGGAAATTGGTTGCATTTTTATCGCTAGTGCAGGAATGTGCGATGCTGGCCCTATAGTTTCTTATCTCGAAAAATTTGGCTCAGATGAAAACAATACTATTGCTATTACAGGTTTTCAGGCACAAGGCTCAAAAGGTCGTGCAATACTTGATGGTAATGACCCCGAAATAAAAGCTAAAGTAGTCGATTTGTCAGGTTATTATTCAGCCCATGCTGATGAAGATGGATTGTTGAAGTTTCTATTTAATATTGAAAAACAAAGCCAAAAACGTTCTACTTCTATTTTTATTAATCACGGTATGAGTGAAGCTAAAGATGCTTTAGCACAAGCGATATTATCTAGAGTTGAGTTAGGTGGCGTTAATGATAGAGAAATTACCCAAGTTATTAAATTAAACGGTGAACAGGATTGGTTTGATTTAAATACAGGGCAAGAGTTTAGTGTCAAAGAGTTTAAGTTAGAAAATATAGAAGAAGAGTTTTTGGCACTGCATACTAAAATTGATGAGTTAACAGAGCTAGTGAAATTAATGTCTGAAAGACAAATATCTCTGAAGCCAAGTTGATATAGTCAGTAAATTGTTATTTGATTTGCTTGATAACTGAGTAATACAGCATGTATACTGTTTTTTTATACAGTGTCTGTTCGGTGTAGTAACTATATTTTTAATTCGTTCAGACTTTGCTTTAAGCTAGCCTTTGAAGTGTGTCGATTTGAAAAAACGAAAAATCATACATATTGACATGGATGCATTCTTTGTATCTGTGGAAATTAGGGATAATCCCGAATTGGCAAACCTCCCAGTTGCTGTGGGGGGAAGCTCTAAAAGGCGAGGAGTGCTTTCTACTTGTAACTATATAGCTAGAGAATTTGGAATTCGCTCAGCAATGCCAACTAGCGTGGCAATGAAAAAATGCCCAAATTTAGTGCTAGTGCCATCTCGAATGGATGCATATAAAGAAGTTAGTATTCATATTCGTGAAATATTTGAGCGTTATACCAGTGTTATTGAACCTCTCTCGCTAGATGAAGCTTATCTTGATGTTACTGATTGCAAATTGTTTAAGGGTTCAGCCACTTTAATAGCCCAAGATATTCGTGCGACAATACATCGAGAAACAGGACTAACAGCTTCTGCTGGAATTTCTTCCCTGAAGTTCATTGCTAAAGTTGCTTCAGACTATAATAAGCCTAATGGTCAATTTGTTATTACACCTTCTGAAGTTTATAGCTTCATTGCCGAATTACCTTTAAATAAAATTTCAGGTGTAGGTAAGGTTACTTTTGAAAAACTAAAGTCATTAGGCTTGGAATATGGTCGAGATATTCAAACAGTTGAACAGTCAGTTATTGATAATAACTTTGGTAAATTTGGACAGGTGCTTTATCAGCGTTGCCAAGGGATAGATGATAGAGATGTTGAAACAACACGAGTTAGAAAATCTGTTGGTGTTGAGAGAACATTTCCAGAAGATATTAATGATTTAGAAATTTTACAAAGTATTTTAACCGATAAACTAATACCAGAATTAAAAAGGCGATCTGAAAAGTATTTACATGAGCGAAAAATAGGTAAGTTAGGTGTCAAAGTTAAATTCAATGATTTTCAGCAAACTACTAAAGATTTCACACATGCCAGTTTTGATGATGCTATATTTTTACAGTTGCTTTCAGAAGCTATAGAGCGTGGAGGAGGTAAACGGGTAAGATTGTTGGGGGTGCATATCGGACTCAGTGATGAGAATAATGAATCACAGCAATTAGAAATATCATGGTAATTACTCTGTTATTTAATGTTCTGCAAAATAAAAAATGAACACTAGATTTTATTCTTTTTTTAATAATAGGACTTATGGTGCTCATAATTATCTTGAAAAAATCGAACAAACAAAATTGAACAGTTGATTTACGGAGATTGCGTTGCTTTATATACTGGGGAAGCCCTATATTACGGCCTTTTCCATTCACTCACTCATTCGCTTGTTCAATTTTCGTTTCTTAAAAGGCATTTATGCAGCAGTCGAAATGCGCGACAATCCAGCATTGCGTGATGTACCTTTAGCAATAGGGGGTAAAAGCCGAAGAGGAGTTATTTCTACCTCTAACTATATTGCCCGTCAATATGGTGTACGTTCAGCTATGTCAAATTATAAAGCTCTGCAATTATGTCCTCACTTGGTATTAGTACCAGGCAGAATGTCGGTATATAAAGAAGCCTCTGATCAAATACGCGAAATATTCCA
>Ga0105359_10001276_pt1 | contig 21220 bp, 20 predicted proteins | sample GOMGulsemesocosm_6_FD_83659 | JGI IMG/M metagenome (GOLD analysis project Ga0105359, IMG submission 83659) | Methane-oxidizing microbial communities from mesocosms in the Gulf of Mexico - GOM8C Gulf of Mexico | ecosystem: Environmental > Aquatic > Marine > Cold seeps | place: Gulf of Mexico...
GGCACAGAACGATTTATTTAATTTAGCTTCTGCATTTCATAATCTATCTGAAGTTTATAATGAAATGAATCAACCGTTTAAAGCGCAACATTACGCAGAAAAAGCAATTGAGATCAGCGAACCTAGAGGTTACAACAATAGTCATTCAGGTAGTTTAAATAGTTTGGCTAAATCTTTTTTTTATCAGGGAGATTTTCAAGGTGCACTTAGCTTACTTGAACAGTCAACCCAAATAGCCCAAAAGACAGGTTATAAGCAGCAACTGACCAGCAATGTTGCTTTGTTTTCTTTGATTCATGCTTCTTTGGGAGAGCCTGTTAAAGCACTATCTTCACAGCGAGAATTTGTTTCTCTTTATAATCAACGAGCCAATAAAGCATTAACTGAACAACTAGCAAGATTTGAATCTGAACAACTCAAGCAACAAGTTATTCAATTGCAGCAAAGTAAAAAGCTGCAACAGCTTGAAGTAGAAAAATCGGAACAACAGAAAAATTTCATTATTTTAGCCGCATTATTATTTTTATTTGTAGCCTTTTTCTTTTATCGACGCAATGCAGATATTCGTTTAAAACATGCATTAAAAATACAAGTCAAACAACGTACCAATGAACTAGAATCACGTACACAAGAGTTAAAGCAGGCCAATACGGTGAAAAGCCAATTCCTTGCGAATATGAGTCATGAAATTCGTACGCCGTTAACTGCGGTGATTGGTGAAGCTGAAGCCATTCTATGTGGAGATGTTCCAGAAAAGTTTATTTTTAAAGAAGTAAAGATCATACATGACAATAGTTTGCATTTACTTGAATTAATTAACAATATTCTTGATTTAAGTAAGGTGGAAGCAAATAAACTTGAGCTCGAATTACAACATCAAGATTTACATATGGTGTTAGTAGAATTAGCTAATATGTTTACTGAACAAGCTAAAGCTAAGGGGTTACTGTTTGAAATCACACATAAATTGCCTCAGCCTTTTATGTTTGAATTTGATAGCTTTCGCGTAAAGCAAATTTTGATAAATTTATGCTCAAATGCGCTTAAATTTACCAGTAAAGGTTCGATATCAATTAATATTAGTATCGTTGAGAAAAGCCTATTTTTTAAAGTACAAGATACAGGCATTGGTTTAAGTTATAGCCAAGTACAACAAGTGTTTGAAAGTTTTACTCAAGGTGATAGTAGTATTAGTCGTCGATTTGGCGGTTCGGGATTAGGTTTATGTTTATCTGAACAATTGGCTCGGCTCATGAAAGGACGCATAGAAGTTGAAAGTACTTTAAATCAAGGCAGTACATTTTCTTTTGTTTTACCTTGCAATTATCATGATGAGATAATTCAAGTACAAACCATTAAGAAAATTGCTGCGGATATCCCAGTAACACAAAAAAGTACTTTTAGTGGAGAAATATTATTTGCTGATGATCATGATGATAATCGCCGCTTGATCACCCGGTTTTTAACGACTTTAGGGCTCGATGTGATCACCGCTCGTGATGGTAAAGAGGCACTTGATTTATATGAAATGTGCAAACCTCAAGTCATTTTACTCGACATTCAAATGCCAGAAATGGACGGTATTGAGGCATTTACTATCTTAAGACAAAAGGGCTGTACAATACCTATAATTGCATTAACGGCTAATGCGATGGCTCATGAGGTTGAATATTATCTAGAACTGGGTTTCGATGGCCACTTAAAGAAACCTATTGAACGTAAACAGTTCATAGCAACTTTGGCAAAATATTATGGTGAAGATGTTTGTCATAAAGAGGCAAGCGATACGCTCAGCAATATTGATTTATCAGATTTAGTGGCTCAATTTAAGTCTAATTTAGTCCTTGAGCAACAAGACATCATTGTGCACATGAAGAATGACGATTTAACTAAACTTGCCACATTAGCACACCGTATTGCTGGTGCAGCACAAATGTTTGGTTTTGCCTTACTTTCTGAAAAAGCGATAAAATTAGAGTTAGCTATTAAGGCTAATAAAGCTTCAGATGTGACTGAGCTTACACAAGAGTTTTTAAATGAAATTGACCAAGTGCTGTGGTGATTATTATCAATTTCATTAACTTCTATTAAATTTATACTAATTCTAACAATTTAATCACTGTTTTTAAATTTCTTGTGGTAGCAGTGAGTTTTAATTTGTTTTCAATAAAGTTGTTTGATAGCTTCGTTTTACCATAACCATTAGGGCAGTGAAGATAGATTACTTTGTTCTCTATTATCAAGCTTTCAGGGGCTTTTACATAGCTCATTAACATCTCAATAGTTGCTTGTGTTGGTAATTCAGATAAAAAGCTAAACATGATTTTACCCCCATCGTTTGCAACGTTTATATTTTTAAAAGGAAGTTTTTTTAAAGCATAGGTTAATTCGCTTGATGTTAAGACGATTACAGGAACATCAAAACTAAATTTTTGTTTGATCCCTTGTTCTATATCTTTCGTAAGTTCTTCTAAGCTCTTATTATCACTTTGAAAAACCACATTGCCACTTTGAATATAAGTTTTAACTTCTTGAAGTTTTAACGAGTGATAAAGCGCTGCTAACTCAGTCATTTTTATTTTTTTCTGACCACTAACATTGATACCACGCAGTAGTGAAATATAGCTTTGCATTGTGTTGAATTGTCCTTATTTTGCATCTTTCATTGGTTGAATAGGGATGTTTAGTTAGCACTTTATTTTCCCAATAAGGATATCTTTAAACATTACCCAGTCTCCGATAAAGCTATACAATGGATAAGTGAACGTGGCAGGTCTGTTTTTTTCAAAAAAGAAATGCCCAAACCATGCAAAGCCATAACCAATAAAAGGCAATGATATGAGTAAATTATACTGATTTTCAATTAAGGAATAACTGAGTAAAAGTAAAACCAGGCATGAGCCTATAAAGTGAAATCTTCGACAAATAGCATTTTTATGCTGACTAAGATAAAAGGGATAAAAACACTTAAACGACTGGTATTCTTTGCTCATTAATAGCTCCTATTTAAAGTTAATACTAATTGCATTAGTTTAACTTTGAACTCATCACTTTAAGCCCCATAATGATCATTGCGCCACCCATTATTCTATCCAGCCAATACCCCATACGTTGGAATTTTTGATTTATACTCGGACGTGATAAAAGAAATACCACACTAGAAAACCAAGCTAATTGAATGAACATCATCCAAACACCATAAATGACTAGATGGCTAAGTGGTAAATCAGGGGATAAAACCAAAGTAAATAAAGCAACAAAGTAAATAGGAGCTTTAGGGTTAAGTGCATTGCATAAAAAACCAATACCGATACTTTTTGCAGAAGAATATTGTTTAACTTTTATCTCTCCTGTCAAGGCAGGTTTTGCTTTTGATTTAATTCCTTGAAAGCCAAGGTATAACAGATAGCACCCGCCAATTATTTTGATTACCCATAAAGTCGTTGCTGAATTTGCAATAACAGCAGCCAAACCTAGGGCAGAATAAATAATGTGAATAGACAAGCCTAGTGCAATGCCAATACTACACATTAAACCGGCTTTTTTACCGTTTGATAGTGTTTGTTGAGAAACTAAAATAAAATCAGGCCCTGGAGACGCGGCGGCTAATAAATGAATGGAAGTGATTAATAATAGCCCTTGAAGTAAATCCATGTTGCTGCCTAAAGTTATATAATAAGCCAGCCTAACATTGTCATTTCAAATCTTCAATTATGCCCTTGATAGTTTTACTTTTAAGAGGATAATACTTCGTCTTAATTAATATCAGCAATCAGAAATAGAACGATTATGCGCCTCGATAAATTTATTTGTAAATCCACTGAGCTTACTCGAAGTGAAGCTAAGAAATGTATTAAGCAAGGAAAAATCATTGTTAATGGTGAAGTAGTCAAAGATGGTGCGAAACAAGTGCATGAAAATAATGAAATTACCATTGAAGGGAAACGGCTTACCGCTCGTCAGTCTCGTTATATTATGCTGCACAAACCTCTTGATACTATTTGCTCGAACGTAGATGAAGGTTTTCCGTCGGTATTACACCTGATTGATGTTGATAAAGCCTTTGATTTACACATTGCAGGTCGACTTGATGCTGATACTACTGGCTTAGTATTGATCACTGATGATGGACGTTGGTCACATAATATAATCTCCCCTAAGAAGCACTGTGAAAAAACTTATCGGGTGCAGCTGCGCTACCCTGTAAAAGCAGATACAGCGTTAAAATTTGAGCATGGAATACAGTTACAAGGCGAGGAGTCGTTAACATTGCCTGCAAAACTGATAGAAATTACTAGCCAGGAGGTATTGTTAACAATTACTGAAGGCAAATATCATCAGGTTAAACGTATGTTCGCTGCTGTTGGAAATAAAGTTGTCGGGTTACACAGAGACCAAATTGGCATCGTTAGTTTAGGGGATGACTTAGCATTGGGGCAATGGCGTTATTTAACGGATAATGAAATCAATCATTTCAAATAGCAGTAGGTTATAATTTTTCAATTGTCAAAAAAAATTAAAGCTTTTTACCTTGTTGCCGATATTTTGTTCAATAGAAGTTATTTGGCTATTTAACTCCAAAATACAAAATAACAAGAACAATTTTAAAAAGGGATTATCATGGATGTAATAGCTGAATTACTACCTTCGGTAAATTTAGTTAAATCTGAAAAAGCCACTAAAGATCGTCAGCATAGTAAAAACCGTTATAAACAAATGAAAGCTACTTATCTTAATACTGAAGATGATAACCGTATAGTTGTTGGTACTGTTTCTGAAACTTGGAATGAAATAGAGCGTCGTATGGGTGGTGATCGACGAGAAGATGAGCGATGTCGAGGTCGTTGGTTAGAGTCACGCGCAGAGAAAGATCGTCGACAATTATCAAAAGCCATATTTGTAAAAATTTAACGATTGAAATTTTACCTTATTAAAAGCTAAGGGTAAATTTTCCAAGTTAAATGAAAAGTGGCCAAAGCTATTTTAGCCATTTTTCTATGATTTAATTTACGTTAAACAATTATTTCTTATTTATTTCATTAAATTTAGCTAACTGTTCTTCTGTCGCAGGCAATTGATATTTGTCTTTCCATTCTTGATAAGACATACCATAAACTTGTTCTCTCGCATCGTCGATATTAACATCTACCCCAAGTTTGTCAGCTTCAGCAACTGTCCATTTCGAAAAACAATTGCGGCAAAAGCCAGCTAAGTTCATTAGTTCAATGTTCTGCACATCTTTTCGACTATCTAGGTGCCTAAGTAAACGACGAAATACTGCCGCTTGAATTTCTATTTCTTTATCCATGTAATGCTCTTTATTTAAAATTAGATTAATTATTGTTTACAAATTATTGTTCAGTATTAGGTTCTTCAACAGGATGTTCAGCTTGTTTATGGCGTCTAATTTGAACGAACATGCCCATATAAGGGTGATCAAAATAATGGGTTTGTGTACTGATCACTCGCCGCCGTTGTTTGAAATTTATCTGTTTAGTTATTGATAAATCATTCTTTTCATTCGTCGGTTTTAAGCGTTCTGTTTCCTGCTCTGCCAATGTTTGATTTAAAATATTAAAATCAGCAGTAATATTTAAATAGTTTCGGTGCAAATGTATACGAACAAAACCGTCTATAAACCAAGGTTGTAATGGTAGCGTTGGTGAGGCTTGCATCATTAATTCATTAACTGGTAAATCAAGTGTTATTGCTTGATTCAATTGAGCAATGATAGCTTCATTGTCGTCTTGGTTTATAGTGTTTATTTGGTCAATAATCTTTTGTAAGTGCTGTGCTTTTGCTTGTTTAAGCAACTCTTCTTGGGGAAATTTTGTTTCACCATTATGTTGATTGATTTGTAAAATATCTGTAATGCTATTTTCTTCACCATTTAACAGCTCTTGTTGTTTAAATTCCTGTTGTGCGCTAGTGAAATTTGCCTCAAGGCTATTACCAGCAAACAATTTAACTGCTCTTGCGCGGCGCTCAGAATATACCGGTTGTCGCCAGCCAACATGCAGTAAAGGGCGAAAATTTCGACTGAGCCTTAATTGCTTAACAATATCATGAAGCTTTAATGAATCTTGGCTGACAAGATAAGGCGTTTTACTATAAAGATCTTCAACACCATTGATCCTTTTAGGCATTTCATAAGTAGTAAAACCTAGGTAAGAATATAAGTGACTATCAAGCTTAAGTGCATTAAACGCTTGCTCGGTTATCGTACATAAATTCTTTTGAGGCAAGGCTATATCAGCATAGTCAAATTGAAATGCAGAAAACTCTTGCTCAGCAGCAATCACTAATGCATTTTCTTCTTCGGTTAGCCCTAATAACTCAGTGCTATTTTCACTTTGCTCTACAGTTGTATTTGTGGAGGGGAACTGCTCATTAATCTCGGCATTTATTTGGTTAGTCTCCACCCCTTCAATAGTTGAGTTTTCGTTTAAGCTTATTGTTTCATCATCTAAACGATTTCGTTCGTCAAGTTCAGGGAAATAAGGTAATAGCTTAATCTCATCTAAAGATAAAAGTTTTGGAAATGACTCAGGTTTGCTTGCTTGTTCTACCAAGGATACTGGGTATTGTGGAGATTGGCAGTTAGGTAATTGCTGTTTTAGTGTTTTAATATCTGGATTTAAGTAAGCACTTAATAAGTCGTAGCTTCGTCGATATGTGGGTAAACTAACTTCTCCAGAAAAATTTTCTTTTAGCTGAGTTTTATCGCCGAGTTGACTAACTAAAATCACCTCTACCTCAAACCAACGATCTGCAGCTTCTGCCGTCAACAATAAAGACGGTGTCAATAGCAATCCAGATATTAAGGTAACTGCTTGTTTAATTTTCATTTAGTTCCTAATGTGCCATATCAACTTTGAAGATGATAACAAATTATTCTGCTTTATTGCGCTAACTTTTATTTAACTTTCTATTTTAGCTTCTTGCTTAAGTCATTTAATATTGAGCTTATTAGCACAAATCGTGCTTTGGCATCCTCAGTTTCTCGTTTAAAACTGAGTTTGTTGGCTCCTGCCATTTTAAATACACTCGGCTGTTGCTGAATTAAACCAATGATGAACATAGGATCAACTTTAGTCTCGTTGCTAAATTCAATTGAACCGCCAACAGGGCCAGCTTCAATGCGTGAAATACCTATTTTTTGTGCTTTGAGTCGAAGTTTTGCAATATGTACTAAGTTCTTTGTCGGCTGTGGTAGCAAACCAAAACGGTCGATTAACTCTACTTGAATATCATCTAAGTCGGTTTTAGTTTTACAGCTCGCAATGCGCTTATAAATACTTAATCGTATACTGACATCAAAAATATAATCATCAGGTAGTAGGGCTGCAATACGTAAATCAATTTCTGTTTGCTGCGACATTACTTGCTCAAGAGAAGGCTCTTTTCCCTCTTTCAGAGCTGCTACTGCTTGATCTAACATCTCCATATACAAGCTAAACCCTACTTGGCTCATTGAGCCACTTTGGTCTTCACCTAATAACTCACCAGCACCACGAATTTCTAAATCATGGGTTGCTAGGGTAAAACCTGCCCCTAAATCTTCAAGCGAGGCAATAGCTTCAAGTCGCTTCTTAGCATCCTTGGTCATCGCTTTTACATGAGGAGTTAATAAATATGCATAAGCTTGATGATGCGAACGACCTACACGCCCTCGTAACTGATGAAGTTGCGCTAAACCTAAACGATCGGCTCTATCCATTATGATCGTATTGGCACTAGGTACATCAATACCTGTTTCAATAATGGTGGTACATACCAGCACATTATAACGTTGATGATAAAAATCCCCCATAATGCGTTCTAATTCACGCTCACGCATTTGACCATGGGCGGTAACAATTTTTGCATCAGGTAATAAAGTTTGTAAATCTGCAGCTGTTTTTTCGATGGTATCAACATTGTTATGTAGAAAATAAACCTGACCGCCACGTAATATTTCACGTAACATTGCTTCACGAATTAACGCGTCATCACGTTGTCTGACAAAGGTTTTCACAGCTAAACGTTTGGCAGGAGGTGTTGCGATAATAGATAAATCACGCATACCGCCCATGGCCATATTTAAAGTACGAGGAATAGGGGTTGCGGTTAGGGTTAAAATATCAACATTACTGCGCAGTTGTTTGATTTTTTCTTTTTGTTTCACACCGAATCTATGTTCTTCATCAACAACTAATAAACCTAAATCTTTATATTTAATGCTGTTTTGCAGCAGTTTATGTGTACCAATGAGAATATCGATATGGCCTGACTCAACTTTGGCGATCACTTCATTCTGTTCTTTAGCCGTTTTAAAGCGCGACAATACTTCAATCACTATTGGCCAGTTGGCAAAACGGTCTTTGAAGTTTTCATAATGTTGTTGAGCTAATAGGGTAGTGGGCACTAGAATGGCGACTTGTTTACTATCATTTACTGCAACAAAAGCGGCACGCATTGCCACCTCGGTTTTACCAAAACCAACATCACCACAAACTAATCTATCCATGGTTTTCTCAGACAACATATCGCTTACTACGGCATGAATTGCTTGTTCCTGATCAAATGTTTCTTCAAAGCCAAAGCTATCACTAAACGCGCGATAATCGTCCTTATTTCGAGTAAAACTATGACCAGTATTGGTGGCTCGTTTTGCGTAAATATCAAGTAACTCAGCAGCAACATCTTTTACTTTTTCGGCGGCTTTCTTTTTAGCTTTGCTCCAAGAGTCGTTGCCTAGCTTATGCAAAGGCGCATGCTCAGCATCACTGCCTGAATAGCGATTAATTAAATGCAGTGAAGCTACGGGCACATAAAGCTTTGATTCATTAGCATAGTTAAGTACTAAAAATTCTGTGGTAATACCGCTAGTTTCTAGGGTTTGCATCCCCATATAACGACCAATACCATGATCAATATGTACAACCGGTTGACCAATTGATAGCTCAGCTAAGTTTTTAAATATGGCATCAGCATGGATATCTTGTTGCTTTTTTCTCCGGCGAGTTTGACGAACTCTATCGCCAAGTAGTTCTGATTCGGTGATTAAAGCAATGGCATTTTTTATCGAAGCGCCTTTGCTTTGAAAAACAAAGCCTGTAGTTAGTGCATTAACGGTGATACCGAGCTTTTCATCTGATTGAATGAAATCTTCAATATTATCAAATAGTGGTGGGGTAATTTGATTTCGTTTGAGTAAATCTAAAACGCTTTCTCGTCGTCCTTGGCTTTCTGCAACAAATAATACTTTACTAGGCGTTGTTTTATCGCTAATAAACAAGTTGATCAACTCAAACGGCTGTTTAAGCTTATGATTAATAGTTAAGTCAGGCAAAGGGTTGATATCGTATCGGATAAGCCCTTTACTACTTTGATCTTGTTCACCAGTATCTGATGCTTTGTTAATTTCTATCGTGCTTTTAATTGTAATGCGATCAAAAGGTTTTAACGCACTGTATAACTCACTAGTATTTAAAAATAGCTTACTTGGCTCAAGTAGTGGTTTAGTGGGATCGTAACGTCTGTCTTCATAACGATACTCAATATCGAGCCAGTATTGTTCAATGGCCTTGTCAATATCACCAGAAATAATCACCAATGTGTTTTCTGACAAGTAATCACATAGCGTATTAGAGGCTGTGAAAAATAAAGGTAAATAATATTCAATGCCAGCAGGGAGGATGCCATCACTCACTTGATGATAGATTGATTCCTTATTTATCGTCGTTTTGAACATTTCCCGATATTGTTGACGAAATAAATTAATACCAGCTTGATCGGTAGGAAACTCATGAGCAGGCAATAAATCAATACTAGCTATTTTGTCACTAGAGCGCTGGTTTTCTGGATCAAATAAGCGTATCTCTTCAATTTCGTCATCAAAGAAGTCTAATCGGAAAGGGCTTTTACTACCCATAGGGTATAAATCAAGAATAGCACCGCGTGCTGAGAATTCACCATGTTCCATCACTTGATCAACATAACGGTAGCCACTTGCTTCAAGCTCTTGACGAAGTTGATGTAAATCTTTTCTATCACCTTTTTTAATTAATAAGCTATTGCTATCAAGATATTGCTTTGGTGCTAATCGTTGCAAGGAGGTGGTTACAGGAACAATAACAATGCCCTTGCTCATGCGAGATAACTGATATAGCGTTGCTAAACGTTGAGAGATAATATCTTGATGTGGAGAAAAAGTATCGTAGGGTAGAGTCTCCCAATCAGGAAATAAACATATCGATAAATCATTATCATTATTTAAACTGAGTAACTCTTGTTCTAATCGTATAGCGGAAGGCGTATCGTGAACAATAAGTAAAACAGGGGAGTCTGCTTGTACAGCTGCTTGATATATAGCAATACTGGCACTACTGCCGAGTAAATTTTGCCATATTTTTTTATCAGCATTTTTACCACGACGATTAGTTAAAACAGGGTTAAATAAGTGATGTAATTTACTCATGTAGATTGAATTCTTATGCTTTTAATTAGTCGAAAAGATGAAGGGAGTGCCTTCAGATAGAATAACGCAGTATCATAGCATGACTTTTTTATCGATAGGGTTAAAGCAGGTTAAAAAATGGAAAACTAAAGCTTATAAGTGAACAAAAGCGTATACTAGCGGGATATAGAGTTAAGATCAGTTAAATTCGTTTTGGAGTAATAAGTGACAAATAATGATGTTCTACGCCGCATAAGATATACATTTGATTTAAAAGATAAAAAAGTCGTGGATATTTTTGCGTTAACGAAAGCAAAAGTAACGTCAGAACAAGTAAACTTTTGGTTGCGTAAAGATGATGATCAAGCAATGGTTGAGCTAGCAGACGTAGATTTAGCGAGCTTTCTCAATGGTTTTATTATAGAAAAACGTGGTAAGCGTGATGGTGATTTACCTAAACCAGAAAAAGAGTTAACCAAGAACGTTATATTAATGAAGATAAAAATAGCTTTGAATTTACAAGCGGATGACATTATTGCCTTATTAGAAAATAATGGTTTAACCGTTGGTAAAGCAGAGCTTAGTGCTTTTTTTAGAAAGCCAGAGCATAAAAATTATCGTCAATGTAAAGCACAGTTTTTACGTAATTTTTTACAAGGTGTACAAGATAAATACCGTATTGCTCCTGCACCTAAAAAATATATAAAGCCGGCAGAAAAAAATAACAGTGAGCCAAATCACAATAAACAAGCTAGCTACAATAGCAGCAGTAATAATAGCGAAAATAAGAAATCATATAAAAAGCCGAATGGGAAAAAGGCTGTAACTAAAGCTATTTATGTAAACCCTAATGCGACCAAAGTTGAAAAAACTTCAAAACGAACAACCTTAAAATTAAAACCAGAAGACATATATAAAAATAGCTAAAATTTAACTTGATTTGTTATCTTATCAAAACCTTGTTAATCATGTGGTTAATAAGGTTTTCTATAATAAAGACTATAATTTTCAAAAACTACAGTGAGCTTAGCTGATTAAATCTTGATATAAATCAATGTTATTCTTCTACAGCTTATTAGAATGTTTAAACATTCATAAATAGTAGACCTTTTAATTATGTCGAAAAAACCAGTTGTATATGCTTGTTCTGGCTGTTCAAATGTAGCAAGAATTGCTCATGATATTGCGCTAAATTTAGATAGCGATGGTCTTGCTGAAATGTCTTGTGTTTCAGGGGTTATTGGCAATGTTGAACCAGTAAAAGAAATTGCAACGAACGCTGATAGTATTATTGTACTTGATGGTTGTGGTTTACATTGTACAAAATCATGTTTAGATGCGAGCAACATTCCTGTACAGCATCATTTTGTTATTACTGACTTTGGTATTGAAAAGCGTGGCAAGTGGCAGGATTCTCTTGCTGATAATGGTAAGGCAATGACTAATATTTATGCTGAACTTTCACGCAATGGCATTAAGTTTTCGCAATCGAAGTGATTTCAGCTTCGTTCTGACTACATACTTTTTTGTCTTATTATGCCAATATTGCTTTCATTTAGTATAAATAATATTGGCATTTAAATGACGCAGTGGTTAAATCTATGGGCAAATAAGTTATTTCCTTTTAGAAGGTTTTTTTATAGTTTAGTTGTACTATCCATTCTTTTTATTTTTTATAGTTTAGGCTTTGCGACTTTAGCGTACCAAGATCGTTGGCTTAATATTTCTTTATTATTCTTGCTTTGGTTATTGCTGTTCAACTTGTTGCTACATACTTTTCAAGGGGAGAAGCAATTAAAGGAAGCAAAAAGCTGGTTTGCCAAATTAAAAAATAATTTTGTGCAGATGTTGCAAAAATTATTACTTATTGCAGTTACATTGGTGACAATTGCTGTTTTTTACGTAACCTTTAAAATGCTAAATATTTAATAAAACAGTTGAGCTTTTATTATGCATGCCTCTGGCGTTATTGCGAAAATTTTTCCTGATGATCTAAAAGGTGCGCGACATCAAAAATTTATCTTGCAGATTAACCAGCATGAAACGATTTTAGTCATTCATAATATTGATATATCGTCAAAGATAATGAACTTGAGAGTAGGGGATAAGCTTGAGTGCTCAGGCGAATATCAATGGAATAAATTTGGAGGTATGGTGCATTGGACACACAAAGACCCTCATGGCGTTCATCAAGCTGGCTGGATAAAACATCAAGGAAAAATCTACACCTAATAGGTGTTAATCGTTATACTTACTAATATTTATTTTAATATGAGCAACTTATGAGATTTCTTTCTCGTCGACTAATTTTACCCAGTGATTTGAATTATGCCAATGCACTTTTTGGTGGCCGAGCACTTGCGTGGATAGATGAAGAAGCTGCTATTTATGCTATTTGCCAGTTAGAAACGAATTGTTTAGTGACTAAACATATTGGTGCGATCAGTTTTGAATCTCCTGGACTGCAAGGGGATGTCGTTGAATTTGGTTTAGCTACTAAAAAGGTTGGAACAACGTCAATAACCGTGACCTGTTTAGTAAGGAATAAAATCACCAAAAAAACTATTTGTTTAGCGGATGATATTGTTTTTGTTAAAGTTGACCCTCAAACCAAACAGCCTATTCCTCACGGAAAAACCATAGAGATGTTAGAAGAAAAGTCAGAAGATGAATTGTAATTTCTAACAAAGACTTAGGCAAATAAATAAGAGTCGTCATATTTATTTACATTTACAAAATGCAATAAATTTGCCTATGGTGTGTTGGTGATGTATAACACTAGTAGCAGTTTAATTCTTTATGTATGGAAATTAACTATGACAACACAGTGGAATAACGAAAAACCAATTTATATTCAGCTCTACCAGCAAGTGATCACTCGTATTTTAGATGGTTACATAAAAGAAGGAGAAGCTTTGCCTTCGGTGCGAAAAGTAGCAGCACAATATCAACTAAATCCAATCACTATCTCTAAGGCTTATCAAATGTTACAAGACGAAGAACTAGTTGAAAAACAGCGTGGCAAAGGACTTTTTGTTAAAAATGGTACACAAGAGTTGATGTTAAATAGAGAGCGTGATTCTTTTTTGACTGAGCAATGGCCTGAAATTTTAAAGCAAATTACTCGCTTGAAGCTTTCGGCTGAGCAGCTATTAACACCTAGTATGGAGGTTAAATAAATGAGTGCATTAATTTCTATTTCAGGTTTGACTAAAACCTATGGTGATAAAAATGTCGTTGATAAAGTTAACTTAACCATTAAAACTGGACAAATTTTAGGACTTGTTGGACCTAATGGCGCAGGTAAAACGACTTGTTTACAAGCGGTATTAGGTTTAACTGACTTTAAAGGCGATGTTGATGTTTTGGGTTATAACCCCAGAACTCAGCGTGAAAAAATGCTTAATGAGGTTGCCTATATTGCAGATGTAGCAGTATTGCCTAAGTGGCTTAAAGTTGAGCAAGCATTAACCTATATGGCAGGTGTTCATTCAAACTTTAGTCGAGACAAAGCGGAAGAGTTTTTAGCTAAAACGAATATCAGTTTGGGCTCTAAAATTAAAACTTTGTCAAAAGGCATGGTTACTCAAGTGCATTTAGCTTTAATTCTAGCCATTGATGCCAAAGTATTGATTCTAGATGAGCCAACCTTAGGTTTAGATATTTTAACTCGCCGTCAGTTTTATACTCATCTTTTAGAAGATTTTTATAATGAAGATAAATGCATCATAGTAACGACGCATCAAATTGAAGAAATTGAACATATCTTAACTGACGTAGCTTTTATTCAAGATGGCAAAGTGGTATTAGCAGAAAGCACAGATAATATTAAAGACCGTTTTAAGTTGGTTTCCGTTGCTCAAGAGCATGTTGAACAAGCTAAAACATTCAAGCCATTATATTCCAATAGTTTGATGGGATTAACTTCAATGTTATTTGATCATGCTAACGAGGAAGAACTACAGCCATTAGGCCATATTAGTTCGCCGACTTTGGCTGATGTTTTTGTAGGTGTAATGACGAAGGAGGTATGTTAATGAATATTTTACAATTAACCACTACGATTAAAAAAGAGATTTGGGAATATAAAAAAATATTCACATGGCTGCCAATGATCATTGCACTCATTATCATCAGTGCACCTATTTTAGGTTATCTGTTAAATGACACTTCAAATATGCATTGGTTAGATAATTGGCAACGATTAGCAGACTCACCACATAGTACTGGTTTCAGTCAATTTGCCTCTGGGATTGTTTCAGTTTTATTTGTACCCTTCCTTTTGGTCGCTACACTAGTACAGCTTTATTACTTTATCGCTTGTTTGTTTGACGAAAGAAGAGATTTATCAATACTCTTTTGGCGCTCTTTACCTGTTTCTGATGCGATGAGTGTTGGTGTTAAACTGTTAGTAGGTGCTTTAATATTACCAGTTTTTTTCTTATTAGCGGCAACGATCACCTTAGTCATATTTTTAATTTTTGCTTTCATATTATGTTCAGTACTTTCACTAGGTTATGACATATCATTGTGGAGTCTATGGGGTAACAGCGATATTATTAGTAACGTATTAAGTACATGGTCGAATATTTTACCCTATACTTTGTGGCTTTTCCCGCTATATGCATGGTTAATGCTTGTTTCAATGTTTTCTTCAAAAGCACCATTTTTATGGGCGATTTTACCTGTGGTAGTCTTGTTATTAGTGGAAGGATTTATCGTGCGTTACTTTCATTTAGACGGTCACTTCTTTGCCAATATATTACTTGATTATTTCTCTGTTAGTCGCGATACGGTTAATAATTATATGAATGAAAATACAAGCTTCCGTTCAGTACCATTCTCAGTGATTAGTGAAAAAGTAAGTATTGCGGGAACATTAGTTGGGGCGGGTTTTATGTATTTAACTTACTGGTTAAGGGCAAACCGCAGCCATAGCTAACCTTAGCTCTAATAAAAATCTCTAGAATACAAAAAGGCCTGAATTGATGTTCAGGCCTTTTTTATTAACGAACGATAAGTAATACGAACTACTTAATTGTTATTTAACCCGCATACCAGGTTGTGCACCATCGTCAGGGTTTAATATCCACAAATCTTTGCCTCCTGGACCTGCTGCAAGCACCATACCCTCAGACATGCCAAAACGCATTTTTCTTGGTGCTAAGTTCGCCACCATTATCGTATGTTTACCAATTAAGTCTTCTGGCTGATACGCTGATTTGATACCAGCAAATACTTGGCGAGTTTCTCCGCCTTCTTCGTTTGAATCAAGCGCTAGTGTTAAGCGTAATAGTTTGTCGGCTTTTTCAACATGTTCAGCGTTAACAATTTTTACGATACGCAAATCAATTTTGGCAAAATCGTCAAATTGAATTTCTTCACTGATAGGATCACAACCTAACGGATTAGCTAATGCCGCCGTGTTATCAACGATTTTTTCTTTTTTTGCTTTCTTGCTTTTTTTTGCTGGTTTCTCAGCATCAGCTTTTGCTAATAAATTATCTTTAGAAGCATCTGTCATCGCATTAACTTTATCCATATCAACGCGTTGTAATAGCGCTTTGAATTTGTTAATTTTATGATTTGTTAATAATGACTTATGTCCTTCCCAAATTAATTCATCATTTAAAAAGGATGCAGTGCTATCGGCTAATACAGGCAATACAGGCTTTAAATAAATCATTAACGTACGGAACATGTTAATGCCTAGTGAGCAAATGTCTTGAACTTCTTGTTGTTTAGTTTCATCTTTCACTAACTGCCAAGGTTCTTTCACCGCAATATATTCATTTACTTTGTCAGCTAATGCCATTATTTCACGCATACCTTTGGCGAAATCACGCGCTTCATAATGAGCGGCAATAGAATCCCCAGCCGCCATAACTTCATCGGCTAGCGCCTGGTTATCAATATTCATTGATAACATGCCATCAAATCGTTTGGTGATGAAACTTGCACAACGAGAAGCGATATTTACTACTTTACCTACTAAATCAGAATTAACGCGTTGAGCAAAATCTTCAAGATTTAAGTCTAAGTCATCAATTTTACTCGTTAACTTAGCTGCGTAGTAATAACGTAAATATTCAGGGTTTAAATGTTCTAAATAAGTACGGCCTTTAATGAAAGTACCTTTTGATTTAGACATTTTTGCGCCGTTAACGGTAACAAAACCGTGAGCATGAACAGCTGTTGGCTTTCTATAGCCTGCACCGTCAAGCATGGCTGGCCAAAATAAGCTATGAAAATAAATAATATCTTTGCCAATGAAGTGGTAAAGCTCTGCTTCTGAATCTAATGCCCAAAAAGCGTCAAAATCAATACCAACTTTATCACACAGATTCTTAAAACTGCCCATATAACCAATAGGTGCGTCTAACCATACGTAGAAGTATTTACCCGGTGCGTTTGGAATTTCAAAACCAAAATAAGGCGCGTCACGACTGATATCCCATTGCTGTAAACCTGACTCAAACCATTCAGCTAACTTGTTGGCCATTTCATCTTGTAGTGCGCCGCTGCGTGTCCATTCCTGTAGCATGTCGCTAAAGGCTGGTAAGTCGAAGAAGTAATGCTCTGAATCTTTTAATACAGGTGTAGCACCTGAAACCACAGAACGCGGATTTAAAACTTCAGTAGGAGAGTACGTTGCACCACATTCATCACAGCTATCGCCATTTTGATCTTCAGCTTTACATTTAGGGCAAGTACCTTTTACGAAACGATCTGGTAAAAACATGCCTTTTTCAGGATCATAAAGTTGAGAAATAACTTTGGTTTTAATATGCCCTTTAGCATGTAAACGATTATATATTTCGTGAGCAAAAGCTTCGTTTTCTGAACTATGCGTTGAATGATAGTTGTCAAAGCTAATGTGAAAGTCAGCAAAATCAGCCATATGTTCGTCACGAACGCCGTTGATCATATCCTCAGGCGTTACGCCTAACTCTTGTGCTTTAAGCATAATTGGTGTGCCATGAGCATCGTCAGCACAAACAAAGTAAGTTTCATGACCGCGCATACGTTGGAAACGTACCCAGATATCCGTTTGAATATGCTCAAGTAAATGACCTAAATGAATAGAGCCATTGGCATAAGGCAGGGCACAAGTAACAAGGATTTTACGTGGTTTAGTTGATGGTGTAACAGATGTTGACGATGACATATAAAATTAACAATTTTTTTGATGGTAATAATGCAGGGAATGGTACAGAATTTATGGCTACTTTTCATTAATAATTATTGTATTTTTCTGGTAAAAGTACGGTTTTGGTTAAAATCTAATGTTCTCAAAAATTTTTCAAAGTAAAGATAAGTCTGTAAAGGTCTCAAGTGAAGCTCAAAAAGAGTTAAAACAAACTATTGAAGATTTCTTTGCTGCACAGCAAAGTGAGTTGTTTCCCCAAGGAATTTTAACAGTATGCCAATTGCTTAACGTTAATCAAAAAGAAAATAAAATTACTATTGAGCTTGAAGTGCCTTTTCCATGTCAAAGTTACCTTGATAATATCGCTCAACAATTGACTGAAAAAATAAATTGTCCGGTGAGTATTTCAGTCAAACTCACTGTTATCCCAGTAAAAAAACATGAAATCCCCGGGATTGCTAATATTATTGCTATTGCTTCTGGTAAAGGTGGCGTTGGGAAATCAACTACAGCCGTAAACCTTGCTTATGCTTTAATTAATGAAGGTGCCAGCGTTGGTATTTTAGATGCCGATATTTATGGGCCATCCATTCCGGCAATGCTAGGGTTACAAGATAAAAAACCAACATCATCTGATGGAAAACTCTTGACGCCGCTAGATGCCCATGGCTTAAGCGCAATGTCATTAGGATTTCTGGTAGAACAAAATGATGCCACGGTATGGCGTGGCCCAATGGCAAGTCGAGCTTTTGATCAACTATTGAACGAAACCGATTGGCAGCAGCTTGATTATTTAATTGTTGATATGCCGCCAGGTACAGGCGATATACAATTAACTTTAGCGCAAAAGGTGCCTGTAGCCGCTGCCGTTATTATTACTACACCTCAAGACATTGCTCTTGCTGATGCAGTGAAAGGTATTGCGATGTTTAATAAGGTGAGTGTTCCAGTATTGGGTATTGTTGAGAATATGAGTTATCACCTTTGTGAAAATTGTGGTCATCACAGCGCATTATTTGGTGAAGGTGGGGGAGCAAGAATAGCAGAACAATTTTCTATCAATTTGTTAGGGCAACTCCCATTAGATATTGCGATCAGGAAAGATGCTGATCAAGGGAATTCACCACTATTATCAAATAGTGCGGGTGAAGTAGCAAAACAATACCGAAAAATAGCAAAAAGAGTGGCAGCGAAACTGTTTAATGAATATGATGCCCGCAGCCCGCAAACATCGGCAATATTATTTAAAGAAATTTAGTCTTTAGATACCAATTAACAGAGAAACATACCATGAGATTGTGTGATAAAGATATTGAAGCATTATTAGAACAAGAAAAGATAGTTATTGTTCCTAAGCCTGATGAAAGCATGATCTCAGGGGTTAGTGTTGATATTCGTTTAGGTAATGAATTTCGTGTTTTTCAAGATCATACCGCGCCATTTATTGACTTAAGTGGCCCCAAAGCTGAGATGCAAAAAGCAATGGACTCAGTGATGAGTGATGAAATTTTTATTCCTGATGGTGAAGCATTCTTTTTACATCCCGGTGAATTAGCACTAGCAGTTACATATGAATCGGTGACATTACCTGATGATATTGTCGGTTGGCTTGATGGGCGTTCATCTTTAGCACGTTTGGGCTTAATGGTGCATGTTACAGCACACCGTATTGATCCTGGTTGGTCAGGACAAATAGTATTAGAGTTTTATAATAGCGGTAAATTACCATTAGCGTTACGTCCTAAGATGAAAATTGCAGCGCTAAATTTTGAGACTATGTCAGGCAGTGCTGATAGACCATACAATAAACGTGATGATGCGAAATATAAAGACCAAAAAGGAGCTGTTGCTAGTCGGATCAGTGAAGATGACGCTTCGAAAGCCTGATTGTTAGTTATTAGAAATTAAGTGAGTTAATTATAAAGCCGTTACTGCTAAGTAACGGTTTTTTTATTGAGAAAACTTTAGAGAATGTTATGAATTAACACTTAGTTTTAATGGCTTATTTTTTTGTAAAGAGTTTGCTTGTGAAGAACCTATTTGCAAAGAGCCTGCTTCTAATTGATTGACACAAGTTTCTAATGCTTGAATAAGTTTATCTCGATCGTGATAATGCTTAACTTTATCGTTAGCTAAGTCACAACAAGTTACAGGTACTTTATTTGATGTCACGCTGGGATCTTGCACAATAACACTATCAATGGGTAAACAACCGATATTTTCTTCAATCCAACAAAGCTTTTCGTCTAATGTTAACTGTGCAGAAGGACTTTTCTCTGCAACAACGTTTTCAATGAAAACACAATGAGCTTTACTTTTAGTGATTGAATTGACAATGTCCCTGACTAATAAAGGGGGTATAACGCTTGTTAAAAAGCTACCAGGCCCGAGAATAATTAAGTCGGCTGCTAGTAGGGCGTCTTTACAAACATCTAATGTTTTAACTAAGGGAGCCAACATTAAATTTTTTGGCATAATAGGCATGTCATCAACAGATAATTCACCAACTCTGCAACGTCCTTCTGGGTAAAAAGCCATTAAATCCGTCGGGGTTTCAGACATTGGAAAAACAGGGGTCTTAACTCGTAATATGCGACGAACAAGCTTTATTGAATCTAACGGCCTAGATTGAATTTGACCTAACCCATACAAAATTAAATTGCCTAAGTTATGACCACCTAATTCATCTTGTCCATCGAAACGAAAATCAAAGAGTTGGCTGCCAATAGAATTATTATCAACCAGTTGAGTTAAGCAGTTCCGTAAGTCACCCCACGCAATAGTGCTACTACGTTTTCTGAGTCGACCTGTTGAACCACCATTATCTGTTGTGGTGACAATACCTGTGAGTTGGTTTTCTAAAAAGGAGAGGGTAGATAACACTCGGCCTAAACCGTGCCCACCACCAATCGCTACAACTTTTAACTTTTTTAACCGCATTGAGTATCTAACTATTTTAATAGTTGTTAAACAATACCCCTATTTATTAAAAAAATAAAGCTGAAGCTCACTATTATTGCTTATTTGTACTAATATTTAGCTCTTAATAATTACATTGTAAACGAAGTAAACTTGTTGATTATTAATGAGCACTTATAATTTACTTGGCTTGTTTTTTACTTATTGATAAATGCTTGAATAAACAAAAAATAGTCAAGTTGTTGTTTAAGTAATCACTTAAGCAAAAATAGAGATAAAAACCTCTTAATATTTAAAATAAGGGTTGACAGTAAGCAGGGCTCTGCTTAGAATGCGCCTCGATTTCAACGAGTACCAGTTCGCTTGTTGGATGTTTATATTTTCGGTACTAGGCCACTGAATATATAATCTGCGGGGCTATAGCTCAGCTGGGAGAGCGCTTCGCTGGCAGCGAAGAGGTCTGCGGTTCGATCCCGCATAGCTCCACCAAATATTTATCATTTGATTAAATGAAAGTTTAGTCGAGTGAAATTGGTTTTAACTTTTATTTTGAAGTTAAAATAGAAAAGTTTACTTTTCACGATAGCTTTAGTGTCCCTATCGTCTAGAGGCCTAGGACACCGCCCTTTCACGGCGGTAACAGGGGTTCGAATCCCCTTAGGGATGCCACTTATTTTTGATTCGTTATAATTATTTATAACAAGTTGATA
>Ga0105359_10001290_pt1 | contig 21106 bp, 17 predicted proteins | sample GOMGulsemesocosm_6_FD_83659 | JGI IMG/M metagenome (GOLD analysis project Ga0105359, IMG submission 83659) | Methane-oxidizing microbial communities from mesocosms in the Gulf of Mexico - GOM8C Gulf of Mexico | ecosystem: Environmental > Aquatic > Marine > Cold seeps | place: Gulf of Mexico...
CTGGCGCTGCGCGTCAATAAATTTTCTCCGAGCGTGCGCCCAACACCCCAAGCGGGTTAGGTGATTTTCGACGCATAAGGCGTTATAACCTTCGTAGCCATCCACCATCAGCGCGCCCTTAAAGTCGGGCAGCAATTGTTTCGGCGTATCACCGCTGCGACCCGGGCTGTAGTGGAAGAGCACAACCGGCACGCTCGCCTGGGTGGTGGCGATGACCCACATATAGCTCTGGCTCTGCGCTTTTTTACCCGGCTCATTGAGAACCTGCAACGGCGTCTCGTCCATGTGTAAAACACTCTGCTCGGCGCAGGTTTCTCGCATCAGGTTGATCAGCGGCTGCACCAGCGCGCCCATCTTAATCATCCAGTTGGCCAGCGTGGTGCGATCGAGCTCCACGCCTATACGCTTGAAGATGTTGATCTGCCGATAGAGCGGAAGCGCATCAACGTACTTGGCAACGGTGACGTAGGCCAGCAGGCCGGGCGAGGCGATGGATTTTTCGATCGGCTGCGCCGGCTTGGGCGCGGTAATCAGATGTTTTTCACAACAGGGACAGGCGTACTTTCGACGCAGATGACGCAGTACTTTTATTTTGGCTGGCTCGATATCCAACTGTTCACTGGTTTCGTCGCCTATGTAAGTCAGCTCGGCGCCGTCGTGCGGGCAGACCTTCTCAGACTCCGGCAGGTCGTGAACAATCTCTTCACGGGGCAGGTCAGCGGGAATCGAGACGCGTTTTTTCTTCTTGCGAGTGTGCGCCGGTACAGATATGGCCGCGTCTTCGTCAGTGCTGTCGCCGCTATCTTCAGCTTCGTTAAACAACTGCCCCTGACCGCTCGAGTCCTTCTCGCTGGAAGCACCATACTTTTGCTGGTTCTGCAGGCGAATGTACTCTTCAAGCAGCTTGATACGCTGTTTGAGCTGAGTGTTTTCGGCAGTAAGTTCGGCGGGAGATGACATCCCTGTATTTTACTCGATGACGGCTAAAATCCCGAGCCATAATTGAGCGCTTGGTGAGGTGTCAATTGACGCAGATCGAAGCCGCGCAGCAGCCAGTGGAATTGTTCTTCGCTAAGGGCGATGGTTTCGTGATTATCTTTGCGCGGCCATTTAAAGCGCTCTTTTTCCAAGCGTTTGTACCAGAGGCAGAAACCGCTGCTGTCCCAGTAGAGAATTTTCAGTTTATCGCGGCGCTTATTGCAGAAGACAAACACCGCTGGATCAAACACCGACAAGCCCATCGTTTGCTCAACGATCAAACTCAAACCGTCAATGGATTTACGGAAGTCGACCGAATCGCGATGCAAATAGACCGCGTCTATGCCGACAAACATACGCATGGCCGAGGTCATGACAGGGCCATCATCAGCTCGGCAACCCAACGAGGTGAGGTGTTAGCGGGGAGGCGTAATTGGCAGCGTCCACGCTGCAGCTTGATGCCCTGTTGTTCCTGGTGGTCGATACGGGCGCTATCCAACTCGGCACGAACAAAAGCTGGTGCTGCTGGCTCAGTAGTCTCCGAGCGCTGGCGTTTGATTTGGTAATAGAGGTTCTTAGGGTTGAGGTCTCGAGTGCGGCAGAACTCGGCGACGGACAGTCCGCTCTGCTGTTGCTGTTCCAGAAGTTCGAGCCATTGTTGTTTGGTGCGTCTGTGTGCCATGAGGTGCTCCACGATTGAGGAGCAGAGAGCTTACTGGCAGCGGGACATACTGGTTAGGGTGTAGTTGATTAGCCGGTTACGATAAAGCTATCGATATGGAAAGTGTGGAAATTCTAGGGAATTCGATCGATAGCGCTGCTTGTTCGAATGTTGTGAAAGAGGCTGTTGGTGTTTGCGCGTTGATAACCCCGTGGAATTACCCATTACATCAACTTGTTACCAAGGTGGCGCCGGCATTGGCTGCGGGTTGTACCATGGTGGTTAAACCTCCGCGGGAAGCCCCTTTGAATGCATTTCTTCTAGCAGAAATTATGCATGAGGTAGGGTTGCCAAAAGGTGTCTTCAATCTCGTTAGTGGCTCTGGCGCGGTGGTGGGTGAGGCGCTCTGCTCGCACCCTGAAGTTGATATGGTCTCCTTCACCGGTTCGACTTCAGCCGGTAGCCGAATTACAGAACTGGCTTCGAAAAGTATAAAGAGAGTTTGTCTTGAATTAGGCGGGAAGTCAGCTTGTGTTGTTTTGGATGATGCTGATTTGGAACAGGCGATTGAACATACTGTATATCAGAATATGGCCAATAGTGGTCAGACATGTACAGCGTTGAGCCGATTGTTGATACCTGCGAGCCGCTATGAAGAAGCGAAAGAGCTATTAAAAAAGTCAGTCGCAGCAATATCTGTTGGCAGTGCCGATGATCCAAGTATATCGATGGGTCCAATGGTTTCTGAAAATCAGCGGAGATCCGTTCAGTCCTACATTCGAATTGGACGAGAGGAAGGTGCAACGCTTCTGTGTGGGGGAGAAGATGCACCTGAAGGTCTAGACACTGGTTACTATGTCAAGCCAACAATTTTTGTCGATGTGGATAATTCAATGAGAATTGCGCAGGAGGAGGTGTTCGGTCCGGTACTTTGTGTGATTCCCTACTTAGATGATGACGAAGCCGTAGATATAACCAACGATTCTCCATTCGGTTTGTCGGGGGCAGTCTGGTCTGGGGACGAAAATCGAGCAATGACCTTGGCGAAGCGACTACGTACAGGGCAGGTCTTTATTAATGGTGCGACCTTCAACCCTCAGGCACCTTTTGGTGGCTATAAGCAGTCAGGAAATGGTCGTGAGCTTGGGGTTGAAGGTCTGAATGAATTTGTTGAATTAAAAGCGATCCAAGTACGCGCCGCAGTATAGGCGCTATTGGATCTTGTTCAGTTATTAGGTCGTTGAAATGTTTTAGGCATCTTTGTAAACTGACGTCTCATAAGTATCGATGGAAGTGAGGTTTTAATGAAAGATGGAGCACCTGCCGCAGGGACTAAAGAGTCGAAGCTCGGGACTAAAGGACAACTGCGTAAAGCAAAGGTATTGTCTGTCGCAGGCACTATTCTTATCAATGAAGGAGTCGACAATCTTATTTTGCGTAAGGTTGCAACCGTTGCCGATATAAAGCTGGGTCATCTACAGTATTATTTTCCGACAAGAGACGACTTGCTAGAGGCTTTGATCTACGAAACGTGGGAGAAAGACGAGGCAACGCTGGTTAGCGCATCAACCACTGAAGAGATTCAAAAGGTCGTGAAAGACCTACTAGTGGCTTGGGGGGGGGATCGAGGAAAGATCTACTTGGTACTAACACTTCGGGCTCTCTACGATGAGCGATTTCGGTTACTCAAACAAAAGATATACCAAAGTTTTTATGAAGATCTAATGCTTTTCTTGAAGCCTCTCCACCCTGAAAGGTCAAAGCAAGAGCTTTTACGCCAGGCTAAGATGATTACATCGTTAATGGATGGTGCAATGCTTCAAGATCATAGTGGTTCTGAACGAATAATAAAGAAGCAAAAAGACGATTTTCAAAGTGACTTAAGCGCGATGGTCCTCAAGCTTATGATGCTCTAAAATTTGTTATATTTCATACTATAAAAGGCCAAGCCCACAAAATATGTCATTGACATATTGAGTGTCGGTTAATACACTTACTTCATATTATTTTCTTGATGAGGAGTAGGGTATGTCGAAAATTGTGGTGTTCGGAGCAAGAGGTAACATCGGTGGTCATCTAGTCGAAACGCTTTATCGTCAAAATGACGTAGACTTGCGATTGATCTCGAGTCATGAGAGTGGTGTCGAAGATCTGGCCGCTCAATATCCAGGCGCTGAGGTCGTTCAGGGGAATTTAGATGACGCGGACTCTATTCGTAACGCAATCAAATCCGCTGATCGTATCTTTGTGATGTATCCTGATTTCGAATTTGATGAAGAGGCTTCGACTAAGGCCATGATCGAAGCCGTGCGTGAAGAGAGCTCTGTAAAGCAAGTTGTCAGGCTGTTGGGGGTAGTACCTATTGTCACTGAGGCCGATATCCCTTTAAGTTTCCGTCAACAGCCATCTATGCCTTGTTGGGTCCACTGGCGCGGTCGCCAGCTTTGGCAGGAAAGTGGCTTACCGGTCACCTTTGTAAATCCCTGGTCTTGGTACATGCAGAGTTTACCTTGGTTGGTTGGGCAGGGCATCGTTGAAGAGGGCGTACTGTGTCTACCGCATTCCCATACGTTGCCATACATTGATACGCGTGACGTAGCGGAAGTAATAGCTAAGGTTTTAGTGCAAGATCCTGAATTATTCGCAGGTCAGGAGTTAGGACTTACCGGGCATGAGGATGATTGTTTCGATTTTTCTGAGATCGCTGGCATTATGAGCCGAGCTCTTGATCGCGATATTAAATATTCAGGTAGTATTGCAAAATTTGAGACATTACTCGGTGACGGTGCTGATCCGCTAGTGAAATATGTAGGCTGGGAAAAGTCAGTAGTTGGGGAGTACCGTATCCATACCGAAACCGTTAAAAACCTTTTGGGGCGAGAGCCGCGTCGTTTTAGAGACTGGATTGTCGAAAATAAAGGATTGTTAACACCATGATCTAATTGTAGTTACTGGTTATATGCCAGTGACTCCAGTATATTCAATAGATCGACAGGTTGCGCGCTATTTTGCATTGGTAAAAGAGCGCGCCATTGTTTTTCGTCGATACCCTGTGACATTGCTTTCGCAATCCATCCGCTAAAATGCGCTGATGCAAAACTAGATCCACCTCTTCCCTCTACTTGATCTTCCATTGATTGAAAACAACAGCCAGAAATGTTGGCTTGTGCGCTCGGTCGGCGACGAATATTCGGTTTATTAAAATACCCAGGCCGACAATTTATATCGCCTGTGACAGCATAAACTGTATCAAAGTTAGCAGGATATACTGCATTACCTACCGCTGGAGAAGATGCGACTAAGATACGCCCTTGTTCTCTCGCTTTGCGGCAAGTTAATTCAAGTTGTCTGTCTTGTCGCGATAAACCCAAGCTTAGGTTGATGATTTGTGACTGACTCTCCAGCCAAGGTATGCTGGCGTTTAGTTGTTGCAGGGAACACACTCCCCGCGAGTCGATAACCTGTGCTAGGACGAAGTAGGCCTCAGGGCAATATTCACTAATAATCCTTGATAGGGCCGTACCGTGGCCTAACGTATCTGGCATGACGGCTGCTTGTATTACTTTTCCATCTCGAACTTCGAAGCGTTGGCCCGCCAATAATCGATGTTCTAATTCTGGCGCTATGCCACTGTCAGCAAGTCCAACCACTATTTTCATGCGTTAACTCGCTGAAGTTTACCCCTAGAGAGTTCGTAAAGATCATCTACCTGATCAAACAGTGTTTTTTGATGGCTGATGATAATACGAGTCGTATTGGGAAAAAGTAAATCTACAGTACGTAGAATTGCCTTCGCAGTGGGTAGATCGATGGCTGAGGTAGCTTCATCTAGCAACAGTAGCGATGGTTTTTGCAGTAGGGCTCGGGCGATACAAAGACGCTGAACTTGTCCTCCGGAAAGGCGACCGCTGCCCCGGCCAATATCGGTTTGGTATTTATCTGGTAGTGCTAGAATGGTCTCATGGATGCAGGAAAGTTTTGCGGCAGTTTCTACTTCATGCATACTCGCGGAGGGATTACCGTATTGAAGGTTTTCGAGTACAGATCCGGCGATTAGCAAGCTCTCTTGGTCAACCGTCGCTATGTTTGATCTAACCACACTTAGTGGAAGAGTCTTTAAATTTTGGTCATCGAGAAAGATATCGCCTGAGAGTGGATCGTAGTGTCGCTGTAATAAGTTTATCAGTGTTGACTTCCCTGCACCCGATTCGCCAAATATTCCAACTTTAGAACCTGCGGCTATACCTATACTGACACCCTTTAGCGTCTCAATTGTGGAATTTTTGTAGGTGAAGGAGACGTTGTCCAGTTTCAGGCGTCCTTGAAGTGAAGTGTGTATCTGTGTTTGGTTCAGACTTTCATTTATCTCAGGTTTTTGATCGAGTAGCTCGCCGACACGATCGAGGCTTATCTTTGCTCGAATGCTAGCGCTGTAGAAACCTAATAACGTTTGGGTTGGTCCGGTAGCTTTGGCTAGGTACAAACTAAAGGCAATAAGGTCACCCGCGCTCATTTTTCCATCTATTACCGCAAGCCCGCCTAGGTAGAAAACCAGAGAGGTGTTGGCCACCAATATTAGTGCCGGAATGCTGGTTGAAATGAAGTTTATCCACTGTAAATGCAGTTGCTGATCTAGGTGTTGCTCGCTCAATCGGTCAAGTCGTACGGTCTCACGGCTTTCTGCGTTATTCGACTGAATCAACTTAACTGATGATAAACGTGTAATCAAAAAATCACTTAATTGAGCATTATGCTCTCGTACCGTGAGCGTTGCAGACTGTATTGTTGGGCGGATTTTTTTCAAAAAAATAGCCTGGGCTGGCAGTAAAATAAAGGCAATCCACGCCAGCGATGGATTTAGAAAGAAAAGGATAACTAGACTTCCAGACAATACGAGGATTCCATTAACGACAGATAATATACCGTCGATAACAAAACGTTGGATTTCTGCGACATCACCGCTAAAACGGCTTAAAAGATCACCGATGGGTATTCGGTTGTAGAAATAAGGGGAAAGGGTCATCAGGTGGCTATAGAGATGGGTTCGTATCGCAAGTAGAACTTTTCCTGATAGCTTTGTATACATCTGATTGTTAACACCGGAAACAAGGCTAGATGCTCCGCTGAGAGCAATCATTGCAATGCAGTAAAAACCTAGCGCGTTTAGGTCTTCTCCGATTAAACCGTCATCAATAATCAACTTAGTAAAATAGGGCTGAATTAAACCGCTAGCGCTGGCAAGAAAAGAAATAGCTAATACGCTTATAACTGCTTTTCCTTCAGGTAATACGAAAGAAAATAGCCAGGCTAGCCGAGGCCTGCTCTTTAGAAAACTCATAGCATCTCTCTTTGTTTTAACCAGTGTTGGGCAGCATTAATATGTTGCTCAGAAGTCTCAAATTGAAGAGCAGCTTGGGTTCCTCCGGATTCGATATAGTTAAGTAGTGGGACCAGAGGCACGTTCGAGTGGTTTAGGATTCCGCGAGGGTGATCGGGTGTTATGACAACGCTGCGCTTGTGAATAAAATTCTCGATGACTACAGGACGCTCTTTAATAGTCGATTTTTCGCTTCGCGGATCTGGGTGTGACGGGCGATGGTCTGGCCAATTTTGGCGAGCACTCCAGAAGTCAGTGTTGTTTAATTTTTTTTCCATCTGATAAAAATCTCGCCCAGATCGAGCGATACCATAGAATCTATCGTGGCAGCGATCGCGATAGAAACTACGAGCGATTTCGGTGTTCACTTGGAGGCGAAGCATAGTGTTAATTGTTGGGACAGCCGCGAGAGCGCAGGCTACGGCCTCAAAAACCCCCTGACCAGAAAGTGGGTCAGGGGCCAGCGCAGCGTCGCCAACACGAAGCCAACGATCCCCAGTGGGGTGGTCGAACAATCTAAGACGCGCGCCACAAACACTTAGATTTGTCGTAGCAACTGCCCGGTTAAGCCAATGCTGCACTTCAGGAACCTGATCAATACTTTGCTGATAATGTTCACTCAGTTTTAGTTTTCCTATGTCCCCTACGACGTACTGAAAAAGTGCCTGATAACCTGTTGAAGCCCACCATGCCCATCCATTTTCAAGTGAGACTACGAGACTACCATCATGGGGCTTGCTCAATTTCCAACGTTGTCCAATAGCGTAAGCCGCGGGTCCCTTTTTGGTCGACTGTTGGTGCCTGGGGGTCGAGCGGCCTCTTGCTTCAACAATGAAGTCGGCATTGAGTGTGTTGTGACAACGGCACTCATTAGAGTCAGACCAATGTACTTGCCAAGACTCGTTATATATTTGTGTGGAAATTACTCTTCCAGAAAGTATTTTTACTCCGGAATTTTCTGCGTCTATGAGTAGAGCACTATCGAACTTTTTACGGTTCACTATCCATTCTTGACTGGTGTTGCTGAGCTTATCGCTCCATCGGCTAAGGCGCCGAACCGCAGTGTTGAGAGTGTGAAGTGTAGTGTTTGCATTCAAGGATTTTAGGATGTCGATTGTGCGAGACGAAAGACCCTCAAGAGAAATTCGTTTACTGGGTTGGTTGATGATTGTGACTTGAAAACCAAGCTTGACGAGGCCCATTGCGGTGACGCAACCAGCGGGACCGCCTCCCAAAATAACTATGACTGGAGCTGACGATTGTCGTGTGATTTGGGGAGGCAGTAATGTCGACAAAACTATTTGGCGCCGTTACAGCGTTCAGCTATTGCCGTCATTTCGATCTCAGCGCCGGGCATGCCAAGATTGCTGATTTCTAAACCGACAGTAGAAGGGTAAGCTGCTTTTGCTCTATCATAAAACTGGGCCCTCACCTGGCCTGCACCCGCCATATTGTTGATGTTTTTCACATAAAATGACTCTCGAACAATATTTTCGAGTGTCAGGTCATGAGCATTAAGCACTGATTCCAACTGTGTGTAGAGTTGGTGCGTTTGTGCTGCAACGTCACCTTCGCCGACAAGCTCTCCCTTACTATCAATGCTGACTATGCCGCCAATAAAGACAAGACAACCGGCTTGAGTTGCCATGCTATAACCGAAAACTTTTTCGAAGTCTGTATTGAGATAAAACTGATTGTCCTCGCGAGCAGCGTTTGCTCCTCCGATCTGAGTCATACAGAGGGCAAATACGGCGAGCGAGTGTTTCACTATTTCTGGTATTTTCATAGTTGGGTCCTATTATCTAACTTTAGAAACGGTATTTGGCGTCGAGACCAAAAGTGCGTGTCTTGCCTCTATGGGCATAATCGAAGTTGAATGAGCTTTGGAGATCAAGTAATGACGTGGTGTACTCTTCGTCGGTAATGTTCTTAGCCCAGAGGCCGATCTCTAAGTCGTCTTCATGGTTGACGAAGTTGAGCCTGAGATTGGTGACCCAGTATGAGTCTTGCTTGGCTGTGGTAGTATTGAATGCATCAAAATATTGGTCGCCGGTGAATGACGTATCCATTACCAGGTGGATGTTTCCTGGCTTAAGTTCTGCGATGTTCCAATTGAGTTTGGCATTAAAGTTGAGTTTAGGTGCGTTAATGAGTTGGTTGCCGGAGAGGTCCTCACCGCGCAGGGTCAGAGCCGTGTATTCTGTGTCCAAATAGCCCAAGCCAAAATTGACTCCAACTTTCGGGCTGAGGATGGCAGAAACTTCAACTTCTAAACCTGTCACTTCGGCTTCATCAGCGTTGACCAGGATTTGAAGGATCTGGGGGGTTACGTCTAAGAATTGCTGGTTTTGGTATTGATAATGGAACAACGCACCGTTGACTCGTAATCGATTATCCATTAGATCGGATTTAAAGCCGATTTCCCAAGCCGCCACTTCCTCTGGTTTGGCGATTGTTATTTCACTGGGGTCAAAAAAAGCCTGACCGTTGAATGCGCTGTTACGAAATCCGGTAGTGTAGCTTGCATACGTCAGAGTGTTTTCCGTGAGCATATAATCAAGAGCAATACGGGTACCCCACTTTTTGTCTACCAGAGAGTCTTGGTAGTTTGTCAGCGTATCAAGAGCGTTGGTGACTTCGATGTTATTGACTGGGTCATAATAACCAAGAGCGGCGTCGTAGTCTTTAAGTTCTGTTTCATCACGGGTGAAACGTAGACCCGCAGTTAGGCTCAACCTATCAGAGATATCGTAGGTACCTTGAAAGTAGGCTGCGGCGCTATCTTTTACTTGATTAATCGAATTGGAAAGTCGGCAGCCTGTGAAGTAATCTTCCAGACAATCGTTGGTGCCATTGTTGTTACTGTCTCCTGCATATTCATAGTAAGTTCGAAATACTACATCCGCGTCAAGGTCTTCGTGATGAGCATATAATCCAAGAAGGAAATTGAAGGGGCCGTCAAAATCGGAAGAGAGTCTGAGGTCTTGAGCTATAGAAATAACTTCTGAACCGTAATCTGAATGTAATATGTTGTAAGGCGATCCATCTGCATCTTCTTGTGTTAGCCACTTTCCTTCATCGTAAGAAGATATAGATGTAATCGTGAGCTGGTCAGATATGTTCCAAATAATGCTGGCGGAAACACTCTCATTTTCGAGGTGGACAGAGCTTTCTCTATCGAGTTCGCTATCAAAGTGGTCGACACCTTCACGATCATATCCCGTAAAGTAGCCGACGCCTCCAGCACCTATATTCGTTGCGAGGACTTCGTAGCCATTTGATTGCTTACTACGTGCTTTTGTGTAACGCAGTGTTGCGGAAAAATCATTATTTGGCTCATATTGTGTCGTAACGCGAAAGGCGTAATCATCAATATTACTAACGTTGTCGCGTCCACTGCTAAGATTGTCTACCCATCCATCTGACTTGGCATAGGTATATGCGACTCTGGCTCCGAGCGTGTCTTCCGCAAGGGTAATGTCCATAGCGCCTTCTGAATCTGTGCGATTAAAATTACCTACACCGACAGATATGTGTCCATTATTTTCTTCACCCAAAGCAGGTCCACGGCTGATTATATTCACCGCCCCACCAGTTGCATTTTTACCATAGAGAGTGCCCTGTGGGCCTCTCAGTATTTCTATGCGTTCAAGGTCAAAAAGCTGAAGCGCCTGCAATGCCCCAACTCCCTTGTAGACATCGTCGACATACATAGCGATAGGGCTTGATTGGTTTTGACTGAAATCAGACATCGAGACGCCGCGAATCGAGAACGATGGCTGGCTTTCCGAATACGGGGTGGAAATAGTGACATTGGGAATCTGTGACGCTATTTCAGTAGCACTATGTAACTTGAAATCTTCTAGATCTCGTGAGGAGAGCGCGGATATGGAAAGCGGGGCTTCTTGTAGCCCCTGGGCCTTTCTCTGTGCGGTAACAACGACTTCTTCTAGTTGATAGGCAAAGTCGCCCTCAGGAGAGTTTTGTGCGTTTGTGGCCGCTGGGAGGGCGATCGCGCAAGCTAGTAGTGTTTTAACATATGGTGTCTTGTTCATCTGCTTACCTAATTTTTAAATGATTAAGTTATAGGGTGGCTGCATGCCGCTGAGTCTATCGTAAAATACACTTATTATGTCAGCGACCTAATTTATAGCATGGTGATTTTTGATCGTCAATACGTAAATAAATCTTATACCTGTCAGTTATAATGGGATCTGTATTGAATCAATCATATTTCTTATGGTTATTTATATGTCGTTGACATAGTTTATGGCTGAGTATAGTCTGACCTAAAACAGGAGCGTAACGCAGCAGTGTTCGGTCTTCCCCTTTAAGTACAAAGGCATACACCATTATGAGAAGGTTACTTCTGAAAATCGCCGCCATGTCGAGTCTGTTCGTAATTGTAGGCGCTTATTCATCGCCGCGATCAGACGTTGAAGAGACGATATTGCTCGACGGTGAAAGGCTGATGCTGGAGCGGTGTTCCGGGTGTCACTCGATTCAAGCTGATAGGTCTTACTCTCGTATCAGCGAGCAACGTAAAACACCTGAAGGGTGGTTTATGTCGGTGGTTCGAATGGAGCGTTCGAAACGTGTTGTACTGACTGAGGATGAGCGTCGTGCAATCGTGAAGTTCTTATCTGATGAGTATGGCCTTTCTCCTAGCGAGACAGCGAATTATCGCGCAGACCTTGAGAAACAACCCAACAAGCTTGATCCCGTGGATGATGCCGACCTTGCTGTAATGTGTGCTCGTTGTCACAGCAGCGCGAGAATTGGTTTGCAACGGCGTAACGAAGCCCAGTGGCGACACTTGGTACACTTTCATGTAGCTCAGTTCCCGACATTAGAATATGCCGCTGGCTCTCGCGATCGTGAGTGGTGGCGGTTGGCGAATGATGAGGTTGTTCCTCGGTTAGCCAAAAAGTACGGTCTTGAAAGTAGCGAGTGGTCAGATTGGAAAGCGGTGCCCAAAAAATCTCTGTCTGGACAGTGGCGAGTAACGAGCTATCAGCCTGGTGTGGGGTTGTCTGAAGGGGTCGCGTTGATTAATTCGGACGGTCCCGATCACTATACTGCGCAATATGCTCTCTCGTCGATGACTGGAAAAGCGCAAATAACGACATCGCAAGCATTGCTGTATACAGGATTTGAATGGCGGGGAGCTAGATCGGTTGATGGTCGCGCGATACGTGAGGTTTTTGAAGTTTCCAAAGATGGCAAGTCAATGAAGGGGCGTTGGTTTTATCAAAATTCTGATGAAATTGGCGGTACTTGGAGTGCGCACCGTATGGATGGACCTCAAACGCTAATGGAGATGTACCCCGCATATATCAAGTCAGGTCAGACGAAAGAAATCACACTTTTTGGAATAGGTCTTGATGGTGTAATAAATCTTGGTGAGGGCGTTTCATTTGATGTGTTGGGACGATCGAATACTACCGTTCATTTGCGAGTCACCGCTTCAAGTAATTCGCTACCGGGAGCGCGGGATGTTCGTGTGGGTGGCGTGAGCCTCGGCGCATTGAAGGTCTATTCGCACATCGATCGGATTAAAGTACAGCCGGAAAATGCAATAGCCCGTTTAGGCGGGGGCAAGGTGCCTGCTGTCACGGCACAATTTGAGGCGTTGGCTTATAGCAATGGCCCTGACGGTATTGAGAAAACAGCCGACGATGAAATTATTGGCGTTTTCCCAGCTCGTTGGAGTAAGTCTAATTTTGACGAAACAGCCGAACACCTAGAGGATAGTCGTTTCGCAGGGTCCATCGATCAGTCTGGACTGTTTACGCCGGCGGAAGCAGGAATCAATCCAAATCGTTACATACCCACCAACAATACCGGTGTGCTCTCAGTCACTGCGAAGGTGAGCGACGGTCAGCAGGTTATCCAGGGGGACTCGCGACTAGTCGTGACGGTTCAGCGTTTTATTGATCCACCCATTCGCTAACCGACCCATAAAATAATTGCTACCAAAAAAACAGGAAAACGATAATGTCCGTCTTTCACTACTACCCCGAAAATGCGCACGTGGTTAAGAGTGGCGACAGCAGTCTGTTGTTCCACCCGACCAGTGTGGGCCTCTTCCACCTCGATGCGGAGGGCCAAAAAATACTCGCTGAGCTGGAAGAAAAAGGCAGTATTGATTCAAATGCAGCCAGTGCATCTTTCAGGCCTGGCGTGCTGGATTCGTTACTGGGTGACCTGTCAGTGCTCAATGTCGTTGGGGCGGAACTCAATAGCCCCAAGGCGAAGAAGATTTCGGTAACCGGCGATGAATTTCCCCTCAGTACACTCATCTTAAATGTAACCACGGGCTGTAACTTAAGCTGTACTTATTGTTACAAGGAAGATCTGGTTGAGGCAAAGAACGGCCTTAAGATGACTTATGAGGTGGCGAAGAATAGCGTTGATTTACTGTTTTCTGAGGGTCTGATGTCGGATCCTTGCAATATTGTTTTCTTTGGTGGCGAGCCGCTAACCAATCTTCCTCTAATAAAAAAAGTCGTAGACTACGCGGAAAATCGCTCAGCTAAAGAAGGCAAGCCGCTCACGTTTACGATGACTACCAATGCGACTATGTTGACAGAAGATATTGTCGACTACTTGGATTCGCATGCCTTTGGTCTGACCATTAGTATCGATGGACCTAAGGCTATTCATGACAAAAACCGTATTACAACGAGTGGTAATGGAACTTATGAAACCGTTCGGCGTAAAACGGAAATGCTATTGTCCCGCTACCGATCTCGTCCAATAGGAGCGCGAGTGACTCTTACGCGAGGAATCACACAAGTAGTCGATATCCACAATCACTTGAAATACGATTTAGGCTTTTTTGAGGTGGGGTTCGCGCCGGTTACTTCTGGCGACATGAGTTCATTCAACTTGACCTCCGATGAGCTAAAGATCATTTTTACTGAAATGAGAAAATTGGGTCGCCACTATGTTGAAGAGGCAATAGCGGGTAAGAATGTCGGGTTCGGAAATATTCACCAATTGATGTCCAATCTATATAAAGGAGCTGCCAAAGTACTGCCTTGTGCCGCAGGACAGACTTTGTTAGCGGTAGATGGCGAGGGTGACCTAAATCTCTGTCACCGATTCACGGGTTCAGAATTGCCAACTTACGGTAACGTGAATACCGGCGTAATCGATCGTCCAGCACTGAATGAAATGTTGGAGGCCGCAGCTGACAAATCTGACAAAGGTTGCAGCAGCTGTCATATACGAGGTATTTGCGCGGGTGGATGTTATCACGAGTCGTACGCGGTCACAGGAGACCCTTTGGCTCCGACCTATCATTATTGTGATTTGTTGAGAGATTGGGCCGACTTCGGAATAGCCGCTTATGGGGAAATTCTAGAAAAAAATCCCAGCTATTTTAAAAACCATATTTTCTAATTGACATGCAGAGCAAAAAACTATGAAACACCTAAGGGCTGCGAATCACAAAGCGAAGGCTATTGAGCAGGCGGTTTCTCCGCAGGAACTTGATGAGGTTTATGCAATGCAGGCAGTTGGCGGCTGCTCGACAACAACGGATCCTGGATGGGAAGTTGATCCTATTGGCGGTGTGGCAAGTTTATGTCAACCGATGGAGGCTGATCTATATGGGTGTGCAGACCCATGCTGGTGGCCTGCACAAGTTCCTGACATCGTTGGTAGTTATAGTGATTGGGGCAAGGGCATAGACTCTGCCGAAAAGGGTTGGAGAGAGCTTGATGTCGCCTACCCAAAGCCTGTGAAGTAATGAAACTAAAATGGGTACAACAATGAAAAACGTATGGTTTGTTATTCTGTGTGTGGTTGGGTTGGTGGCAGAGGTGAGTGCTAAGGAATTTATCCTAACGAGCGCTAGGCCCAATAAACTATTTCTCCTTGATGCTGTGGATGGCCGAATCGCAAAAACCTATGAGGTGGCGGGGCAGACAATTGGTTCATGGAGTATCGTACCTTCAAAGTCTGATGGTCGTGTTTACGTGACGACTAACAATCATGAAACTATCTTGGGTATTGATTTACTTAGTGGTAAAGAGATCTTTAGAGCAAATTTAAGTCAGGGCGATAAGCGTGTTCGCTCGATTTATGGAATGGATATCTCTAGCGACGGGAAGAGATTGTATGCGCATGTTAATCCTGTTCGATTAAAACGTGATAGCTTGGAGGTTTTGGACAATGAGGTACTCGTATTTGATACCAGCGCGAGTCTAGATTCAGTTGCACTAGCATCACATGCTGTACCTCGTCGTATTCAAGGCTTAATGGTGTCATCTGATGATAAGTCGCTCTACCTTCTGGGTCGCGACTATCATAAAATGGATCTTGAGACTGGAAAAATCGTGAAAACTTTCCCTCTCGGTAGTTGGAAAATCGCGGCTAGAAGCCCTGGGGAAGTGGGTGGGCATTGGATGAGTTTTGAGTATTCAGACATTCAAACACAAGCGGTATATTCTGTTCACACGGATCGAGACCCCTATTCTCAGGAGGCTTATCAGACCGGTGTTTCTCTGCTTAATCGTGAGACTGGTGAGTTTAAAACGGTGGATTTTGAATCTACGGCCGACCTCATTTTCGCGACTGCAGCCAGTATCCGAACACCTGATGTATTTGGTGTCTACAATACGTTAGTGAAAATAGACAGTGTAGCAGGTGAAACCGTTAAGCGGGTACCGCTCGAAGCTACTTATTATACTGTAAATACTTCGATTAATGGTGATGAGGTGTTTATTGGTGGTGGGGGCTGTAAAGTTGCCTCGCATGATGCTGATAGCTTGGATCGTATCTGGGGGCGTGATTTGCCAGGTTGCGCTGATCAATCGTTTTCTTGGCTTCGAGTTATGGACTTGGATGAGGAGAAGATTATGGGTTCAAATATAAATGAATCAAAATATCAGTCGAAACACGAATTAATTACTGAATATGTCGATGCGTGGAATAGACATGATGTCGAAGGTGTTCTTGGGTATATGTCCAAGTCTTTCTCGTTCGAAGATATTCCAATGGGAATGTCCGCAAGAACAAAAGAAGAATTTAAAGTGATTCTAGAAAAGACTTTCAGGGAAGTGCCAGATTTTTCGATGACAGTTGAACGAATTCATGCAGGTGATAGCTTCGTTGTAACTGAATGGCTTCAAAGAGGGACTGCCAGTGGGGAGGTTGATGGACGATATATTGAACGTATTCCATATCAAGTGAAAACGACATCAGTAATTGAGTTCTCTGGCGATAAAATCGTACGCCTTTCGGATAATTGGGATAAGGGGTCGTTAATGGCGAGTGATTCGATTGTTGGATCTCAAGAGTTGTAGGGCTGTGGCTGTGGGTTTTTATCCGTACCGTCAATACCAGACACCGAGTTGAGTGAGTGAAACCACTAGCGAGGTGAGTCATGATAAAAACGAAACAAACCAATTTACAACATGGGGAAGAGTGTTGCAGTGGCAATTGAATGCTCAGCTACCTACTTCGATAATAACCAAATATAAATTTCTTTCTGTTTGTCCATGATAGTCGCGCTGAATTCAGAGTGACAGGTGTGGTTGAAGCATTGGCGTCTCGCGAAGTGGGTAATATGAATTGCTCAAACCGTTGATAGCCCTGGCGCCTGAATATGGCGGTTGTCGTTGCTTGTGTTGATTTTGCAAGTGCATAACGTTTAATCAGTAATTCTTTGCTAGTGTGCCAGTATGAACTTGGCTGGTGGTTGGTGGTTTAATATCTTCCTCGGTCGGTTGTTTCGTTTTTTAAATTCACTAATACATTATATCGGACGTCGCCTGCTATGGAATTTTTCTCATCCATAGCGGATATTTACAAGTAAAGAAGCAGATTTTCCGATATTGCTCTAGGTTGAATTAGGCACCATAGCTTGCGAGTAATTAACGGCAAGATTGAACTTCATTTTCAATGTGAAACAGTCTTGATGGTTTCAGTAAGTGAGATGGCGATGAAGTTTATATTATTTTTTATGTGTTTTTACATCCATGTTTCTGTGTTGGCCAATCCTTCACCTGATTATATAAGTCATGAAGCTAGCAGTTTAAATAATGAAAAAACCCTTCATGTCGCCCTAGAGTTATTTCCACCTTGGATTATGGCTGATGAAACTGGCTCCGTGGACGAACTACTAAAAATTATAGATAGATCACCCTCTTATAAAATCAAGACTCGTTACACAACCTACGCTAGAGCGAAACAATTATTGCTGTCTGATCAGGTAGATATTTTTGCTGTAGGTAATAAAAATCATGAAAGTCCTACTTTCCTTAATAAGGTAGTTACCATTTATTTAGGTGTGGAATCCTTCGTCGATTATTACTCTCAATCGAAACAGAAACTTAATAACATCAATGATGTTGGCAGCTATCCTATTGGGGTTACACTGGGCGGTATTGAACTTGCTGCAAAAATGTCCGGCCTACCAAAAGAGCGATTTTTTGAAATAATATCTATTGAGTCTCTAGTCAAGATGTTAAAAGCTGGCAGGATTCATGTCTTTATTGCAGAAAGAAATCATGCCATTAACGCCATAAAAAGATTTGACTTGAAGAACATCTATTATAAAAAAGCTTCTGAAATACCCCTAGATTTTGTCTTTTATGTAAAAAACAACAATAAAGGCGAGATGATTAAACATGATTTTGAGAAGTTGTTTAATACTCTGGATGTTGATTCAATATTCCATGAGAAGTTTCAATATTTATCGCTACCTGACAAAGGTCAGGTAAACCTACACCCTGTGCAACCTCACATTTAAATTAACCTGCTAACGCACCATCGCCCCTGACCTTCTTAAAATAATATTACAAGAAGGTTTTGGTGACCATAAAAAATAGGTAAAAAAAGATAAGTCAGTAACTGAATGTTTGGTTCGAGTAGATATTGTAACAAGTGTATGCACTATTGCTTCGACCTTGAGCTTACCTGAACTGGTAAGTAAAAGCGGCTTTGTTTTTGTGAATTCTACATTCCAATTAGGGCGATAGATTCGTAAATGTGTTGCAAAAGTATGTTCGGCTCGTGTCTAAGCGTTTGTGGCGACGAAATATACCAGTACTAAATAGCCAGGAGGAAAAGACACCATCCCTTTGTAGGCTTTAGAGAACCTGGCCCTGGTTGTTACCACTGAGTATAATCTCACTGAATCCTACTGAACTAATGTCTTAACAGAGCCTGGACCCACAGCGGACGTTCAGGAGTTTGGTGGCGTTGAGCCTAGACCGACTCTTTAGCGGACGTTGAGGAATCGAACAAAACTAAATCAAAGTCGATCCGGTTGGCCAGCCAAGAAATGTGTAAACAGGTATTGGCTTACCTGAAATTATGGCTGGCAGATATTTCCAAACTCAAATCCCTTCTTTTCCGGATAAATATTCAGCTAAGAAATCAATTAATTTTCGCAGTTTTATCGAGGCCTGCTTGTGATGCGGGTAAACAGCATAAAGCGCATGAGACTCGAAAGATATTTCTGTTAATAGTGGTACTAGTTGTTTTGATTTCAGCTCTGATCTAATTAGTATTTCAGGCGTTAGCGTAATTCCTAGGCCAGCTATAGCTGCTTGCTTTAAAGCAAGTCCGTTATTGACAATATAAGAGCCGGGTATAATTGATAGGGATTTCATTTCCCTTCCGTCACTGTAGCGCCACTGGGTCGGAGAAGAAGATAAGCTATAAATAATGCAGTTGTGTTGCTGAAGGTCGTTCAGAGATGTTAACCCAGGGCTATTATTGAGGTATTCCGGAGAAGCACAGAGTATTCGCTTTAACGTGAGTAGTTTTCGCTGCTTCAAGCTGGAATCTTTAAGTGTACCGGCTCCCCTGATGGCCATGTCAAAATTCCCACTAACCAGGTCTGTGTAATGGTCACTCAGCACCAATTCCACTTTAATATCAGGGTACGATTTCATGAAGTCACAAATAGCAAGATTAATTATCGTCAGCCCAAAGGACATAGGGGCACTGATTCTTAATACACCACTAAGGGTTTTGGTAGATTCGATAATTGCAAGATCGGCATTTTTTAAGTCGTCGAGTACTTGACGAATCTGATTATAATACGCCTGCCCGCTTTCGGTGATTGAAAGCTTTCGTGTTGTGCGGGTAATCAGTGGGCTTTGAAGAAACTCTTCCAATTCGCTTATATTTTTACTGATTGCGGCTTTTGATAAGTTGAGGTCCTCAGCGGCGCCTTTAAAACTACCTAATTCAACGACCCTACGAAAAATGGTGATTGCTCGTAACTTATCCAAATGCAGCCCCTAACCTGAAAGATTATTTATCAACAGTAAACTATATAGTATCCACCCTGCTGTTTGTACACTTTCATTCGAATACTATTATATGAGTCATGTTCTATCTGCTGCCACTTCCCCACAAGCAGTTGGACTGCAACAATCCAAATATAACGACACGAGGAGCAATGACTTATGAAACGTCTACTTAATATAACCATATCGCTGACAACCCTAATATTGGCCCCAGCGAGCTTTGCTGATCTGAGTCAAACCTCGGGTATTATTAAACTCTCCTACAGTGACAGTAGAGCCGTGACCACAGGCTTAGCTGACATTAATGAGGTGCTACAAAGCATTGGTGTTCGTGTGAACGAAGTACCCTTGCCATCTGCAGCAAAACCACTACTAAAATCCTCTCAAGATAGAGCGCTTACCCAAGAGGAGTCCGCGCAGCTAATTACACACTTTGCTCTTCATCGAGGGGAGTTACTCGACATAGTTTCAGCCGCTGGTCGCAAGCCTGAAGCTCATCGCGGTGGGTACTTATCGACTTCGGAAGTCGGTGTGGCGCCCTACCCGAAGGTTTATGACATGAAGGCACTGACACCCGATGTTATGGCCTTTCTGCAAGAAAAGTTTGGCAAGCTACATGTGAACAGTGCAGAGAGCGGTATGGGCATTGACGAAGTAATGACCCTAGTATCCGGAGGTCCATGGACGTGGTTTTTTCTACTACCTGATGATGTTATTGGTAAATTGATTTTGGGACATGTCGATTTGGAAGGAAAAGGCTGGCGCATTAGCTATCCAGGCTTGGTTCCCCATGGTGGCTATTTAGACCCCGAGCATGGCCTTGTTGTCGCTCATGCGCATGGCCCAAAAAATTTCGTCATGCGCTATGAAGACCCCAGTGTAGATGGCGCTGAGATGCTAAACGGCAACTCTTGGATAGATTTCACCGGTGTAGCTCCGAAGTTATTAAATTGAAATAGCTGGCGGTGCCTAATGATCTTCAAAATAGTGGGCATCAGCTTATTAATTTATAAGTAATGTGAAATTCTAAACCTAGAAAAACTTGAGATAAATTGGATAGAGCGAGGGTTTTCGTTTGCTGTTGGTACTATAAAACCGAATCAAGGAGTTGATGAAACTGTTCACGATAATTATGATGAAGTGGTTGTTATGGGACATAGGAAATACGAAACTATTGTTTCTGGCTAAATTTTTATTCAGGAAGATGAGGTTGAAGTCTACATTCCTGCGGGGACTAGACACAGTATAAAAAATATAGGTACAAATGACTCTAAGATATACTTCGGCTATAGATCGGTGTTTCTCAAGGTAATTACACAGAATTTATTACATTTTTCAGAGTTGTGGGGTAATCCCCCCATTTTGAACCGCTGCCGCAACTAGAGGGTTAAGCGGCTAGCCCAACTTCAGGATGGGGGTTACGCCGCCGAATGCGTTTTCGTTAGGGGCAGGGGTTCACGCCTTTGTCAGGCTGTAGCGGTTTCCGGCTCCAGCATGTTTTTCCACTTCTCCAATAGGTCACGATTATCCACGTCCCAGGGGTTGAAATCTTTTCTATGAAAATCCCGGTAGGAGGCCGCGTGCAAACGAATAAAACCTTTTTTGGAAAACAGGAAGCTGGAAAAACTTTTGAGGGTTTTCCACTTCCACAATTGTTTGTCGTGGCGCAGCATCTTGAAAGCCACCTTTAGTGTGTCGCCGGCCAGTATCCACAGCGCAATGCGCATAACACCACTGCGCAGTTTGTTTGGGCCACCCACCTCTGTGTACACATCAAAGGCGACAGACTTGTGTTCCAGCTCCTCCATGGCGTGCCAA
>Ga0105359_10001297_pt1 | contig 21049 bp, 18 predicted proteins | sample GOMGulsemesocosm_6_FD_83659 | JGI IMG/M metagenome (GOLD analysis project Ga0105359, IMG submission 83659) | Methane-oxidizing microbial communities from mesocosms in the Gulf of Mexico - GOM8C Gulf of Mexico | ecosystem: Environmental > Aquatic > Marine > Cold seeps | place: Gulf of Mexico...
ACGTAACCAGCTGTCCGCTCTGCAAACATTAGGGAAAAATCAATGAAAGCACTCACTCTACCCGATATGGGGTTCCTATATTGCGAAACGGTATCACGCCCAAACCATGTAGCTGCAATGCAAGTTTTTGATATACCAACCGACTACCAAGGCGATTATGGTGCAGATCTGTATCAACAACTGATGCAATTTACACAAGTAGAAAAACCGTTTAATTACACATTACATACCGCTTATTCGGGGAGGATGCACTGGCAAGAAGATGATAACGTTGATCTTGATTATCACATTCGCCGCGTGCGCTTAGCCCAACCTGGAGCCCGAGAGCAACTCATTGAATACGTAGAGCATAGCCACTCAAATCTAATGGACCGCAGCCGTCCATTATGGGAAATGCATTTAATTTCAGGTCTGGCTAACAATCAATTCGCCATCTACCTTAAATTACACCATGCCTTTACTGACGGCGCTAAAGCGAACAAAATAATCCTTAGCTATTTATCGCCACAAGCCGATGGAAAATTACAAGCATTTTGGAACAATAAAGGCTTTGAGAGTAAGCAACGAGCTCCTGAAGTCAAAGCCGGTTTAATCGATAAATTAAAACAAAACAGTGCAGTAATAAGCAAACAAGTACGTGCAATACCGTCAATTCTAGGGCTGGGATCTAAGTTAATCTTACAAGGCGTGAATGTTTATAAAGCGAGTTTTCCAACGCCTTTTACATCGCCTAAAACACCGTTTTCAGTGAGCCCCAAACGGGCACGCCGAGCGGCAACTAGCCTGCTGCCGCTGGCACGTATAAGGAACATAGGCAAAATAGCGGGCACAACGATAAATGATGTCGTGGTATGTATTTGTGATATTGCTTTACAGCGTTATTTAGCCGATCTTGACTATCAGTTAAAGCAGCCACTCACAGCGCAAATCCCTGTGAGTCTACGCGACCCTAACGATATAACATCAAATAATCGTATTGCCATCACTATGGTTGAATTAGGTCATAGCAACGCTACGCCACTGACCCGTCTGATGGCGATCAAAGACGCTTGTGACAAGTTAAAACAAGAAGCCAGCTTATTATCCGATGAAACATTAACAAGTTACACACTCGCCAGCCAAGGTCTGGCGGTGATAAGTGAATTACTGAAACTCGACGATGTATTACCGCCCGTTGGTAATGTACTTATCTCAAATGTGCCCGGTCCACGTAAACCTATGTATATGATGGGAGCAAAAATGCAGGAGTGCTTCCCGCTCTCGGCACTGCCACCAGGGATGTCACTGAATATCACCTTATACAGTTATATGGATCATCTCAATGTCGGCTTAATTGCATGTCGAACAAACCTACCCGATCTGACGAAAATATCGAGCTACATCGAAGATGCATTTGCCGAATTAGAACAAGTCGTAATGAGTAGTGCTATCGATATTGTCAGTGAACAAATAGCACGGCTTACCCAAGATGATGCGTTATCAAATAGTATGCATGAATTGATTGGTGTCATTAACGATAATGCTTGTTCAACCGTCGCCTTGAATACCTCAACAATAACAGCCGTGGCAGCGGTGAAGAACGACAATCTGACAAGTATAAAAAGGCAGGCAGTTAAAGTAGCAGAGCAAACTGAAGCTATTCTCGACTAAACTCAAGATATTCTCGGCTAAACACAAGGAGTTAGCCGAGTGAATATAACCTCGTTACCTTGTTGGTAGCGAGATCTCTTTAAACATCTCATCAATCTCTTCGGCTGTTTTTAGCATAATCGCTTTATCAACAACATCTCGTGTTAAATGAGGCGCAAAGCGTTCCATAAAATCATACATGTAAGTGCGTAAGAAAGTGCCTTTACGGAACCCAATTTTAGTGGTGCTCGACGTAAATAAGTGACTCGCATCGATACGCACTAAATCATCATCGGTTTCATCGTCAAATGCCATTGTGGCTAAAACACCCACACCAATACCTAATTTCACGTAGGTTTTGATCACGTCAGCATCCGTTGCGGTAAACACAATTTTAGGCTCGAGTCCGGCTTCATCAAACGCACAATCTAACTCTGAACGACCAGTAAAACCAAATACGTAGGTAACAAGCGAGTATTTAGCGATATCTTCAACCGTGATCTTACCCACTTTCGTTAACGGGTGACCCGGTTTAACGATAATAGAACGATTCCAGTGATAACAAGGTAACATCACCAAGTCACTGTATAAATGCAATGCTTCAGTAGCAATTGCAAAGTCAGCAGTGCCCTTAGAAACCGAATCACTGATCTGTGCTGGCGTACCTTGGTGCATGTTTAATGACACATCGGGATAACGTTCAATAAAACCTTTAATCACTTTCGGCAGTGCATAGCGTGCTTGAGTATGCGTTGTCGAAATATTTAACGTGCCTTTAGAAGGATGAGTGTGCTGACTCGCCACCGCTTTAATACTTTCAACCTTGCCTAGAATATCAGCAGCAATACGAATAATATCTTTACCAGCAGGGGTCACTTTAGTGAGATGTTTACCACTACGTTCAAAGATCTGCACACCCAGTTCATCTTCTAACATACGAACTTGCTTACTGATGCCGGGTTGCGAAGTATAAAGACTTTCTGCTGTCGCTGACACATTCAAATTGTGATTAAGGACTTCAACTATGTATCTAAATTGCTGTAACTTCATTCGTGATGTGCTCTATATTCCAAATAATTAATTGTATTCTAACAAAACAATAGCAGAATACTGTTATTTCTTATTAATAAGATATCCTAAGGATCATTACTTTTATGCTGGCCAAAGATATGATGACACCTTTAGACGATAACATTAAACCAAGCAAAGACACAGTTGATTATGCGTTGATCCTAACATCTGCGGTACATGATATGAAAAATTCATTGTGCCTGTTATTACAATCAATTGAATCGATGTCTGCAGATATTAATCCCTCGCAAGATGACCGTAAACACGGTGCTAAACTCGCGGATTTACACTATGAAGTATTGCGACTAAACAGTGGCTTAATTCAAGTGCTGTCTCTCTATCGTGATGAAAAAGATCAGCTACCATTAAATATCGCCGAATGTTTTATTGCTGATTACTTCACTGAATTTTGTATTAGAAATCAGTTGTACAGCGACAGTAACAACATAGACATTAACATTAACATTGACACCGATCTGGCTTGGTACTGCGATCACAATTTAATTAGCTACTTATTATCCGACGTATTCACCAATGCCCTGCGCTATAGCAAAGGCAAGATCCTCGTTACCGCGAACCTCGTTAATAAACAGTTGGTAATAGAGATTGCCGACAACGGTGAAGGCTATCCAGATAGCATGTTACAGGCTCAGCACAACTCAATGGCAGAATTAAGCAGCAAACAGGGCCGCACTGGATTAGGTTTATATTTTGCTCGATTAATTGCTAACGCACATGTAATTAAAGGCAAAACAGGGCATATATCGCTACGCAATGGGGGCGAGCTTGGTGGTGGTATCTTCACCTTAATACTACCTTAAGTAAGGTATTTATAGTAATATCTTAAATACCGCAGCAAAATTAGGTTTATTATACAATGAAGCTCACTCTTATGATCATCGCGATTGCTGTTCTATTATTTTTGGTGATCGGTTATAACATCATCTTACAGTACAAGCGAAAAGCTGAAACAGAAAAGCGTCAGATTATCATAAAGCATAGGCAAGTCATTGAAGAAGCTGAAGAGTTATTGCTGAACTCGACATCATTACCTTACAGTAAAATACTTACGCTAGTCCTACACAGTCGTATGCATGACTCACTTGCGGCCACGTTACAAATGGATCCGAGCCTGCCCCAAGTACGTCAACGCTTAACAAATGTCAAAGCGCAAATGGCGCAATTAAGAGAAAGTACCACTCACTCAGAAGATAAAATGTTCCGCTCTCCGAACTCAGATCGTGAGGCGATTGTATTACTGCAACAAATCAAAAAAATTCGCGCGGTATTACGTGCAGAGCATGCCAAAAGTAAATTAAATACCCAAACCTTCGTCATTGAAGATCGTAAACTTGAATTGATGCAACTGAACGTCAACATTGATAATCTATTGAAACGAGCCTATGAAGCGCGAGCAACGCGTCAATTTGGCTCTTGTAAGCAGTTGCTACGTAAAGGCATTGATACGTTAAATAATATTAACGATAAGAATGAGTCGCTTATTACTAAACAGCAAACATTAGTTTCTTTGCTTAATGAAGTGAATGAGCAACTCACTCAAGCCTCATCAGATGACTTAAAAGACAGACAAGAAAAAGAAGATGAAAAGAACGAACTTGATCTGTTATTCCAACCAAAACAAAAATGGTAATCAACTTGCTGTTATTAGCGCAGGGTAATAACAGCAATGTTGACAACTCAGCAGCTTACGTTAGTTATTAATCGAATCACGTTCATCACGACGTATAATTGAGCCAAACGGCGCAGCCAAGGGTAACCCAAGTAATTCTCTTCTGAGCATATCAAGTGCCACATACAAAGCCACCGTTCTTATACCCTGACGGCCCCAGCGTGGAATAAATAATAACTTACTATAAGTATGTGTTTTACTTGCCAGAGCAAAGGCGACAGTGCCGACTGGCTTGGCTTCGCTACCACCACCAGGTCCGGCAATACCAGACACTGAAATACCAAAATCAACACCAGCATTCAGCATCGCACCTTCAGCCATCTCTGCCGCTACTTCTATTGATACTGCACCGTGGTTATCTAATGTGGTTGTATTCACATTAACTAAACGACGCTTAGATTCGTTACTGTAAGTCACATGACTCGAATCAAGATAACCAGAACTGCCCGCCACTGCAATTAACTCACTGGCAATCAAACCACCGGTACAAGACTCGGCAAGAGACAAAGTATGGCCTTTCTCCAACATCAATTGTTGTAAATATTGGGCAAAAGAGCCATCCCCCTCCATTAACACAAACTCATCTAGCTCAGCGAGTACTTGTAACCTCGCTTTCTCCAAATCAGCCGCATGAGTCGATAATAACTTCACCTCCACTGTCGGAAAGTCAACACGAAAGCCCACGGTGATAGTATCAGGTAAACTTAACGCGCTGAGCTGTTCGTTTAACGTCGACTCAGAAATACCAAAGGTTTTAATTTTGATTAAAGTCGGGACGCTAACAGATATAAATCGCTGTTGAATATCCGGTAATATTTGCTCTCTAACCATGTGCTTAAATTCACTCGGCACACCAGGAGTAAAATAAAAGCGCGCGCGATTAAATTGAAAACTAAAACCACAGGCCGTGCCGACCGGGTTATCAATCACTTCACTGCCTTGTGGCAGCCAAGCTTGTTTTTCATTACTCACTGATAAACTGCGATTAGATTTGGCATATTTAGCCACTAAATGTTCATACCATGCTTGCGACAATGTCAGTGGTACGCCCATCGCTTTCGCCGCTGCTTCAGCACTTAGATCATCTGACGTTGGACCCAAACCGCCATTCATGATCACTACGTCAGCGCGATGACTGGTTTCAGTAATGATGTCGATAAGCGACTCTAAATCATCAGCCACCGTATGACGACGGGTGAATTGACGACCTTGATGAAAAAAGTGTTGTGATATCCATGCCGCATTGGTATCAACAATTTGTCCTGATAATACTTCATCGCCAGTACTAATAAATTCAATACGCATTAACTGTCCTTAGTTGCTCTATCCGTCAATATAAAATAGCTGAGAAACGATAAGATCCCACAGCCACTAATAACCATGATCATAGGTAACGGCGTACCATCATGTAAAATACTAACCACTAATCCTGATATGGCACCAAAACCAAATCGAATTGTCGCTGATAATGCTGATGCGGTTCCCGCTATATGGGGAAATTCAGCTAATACCCCGGTCATCACATTTGAACCGATTAAACTAATTAGCGATATATAAGCGACCGTCGAAATAACTAATCCCACTAAACCAAATGTCAGGTTGGCGTTTAATAACCAGAATATTACCGAGATCACCGCACTAATGATAATACCCGCACGTAGTATCTGTTGATAACCAAAACGCATCACGATCTTAGCATTCATCCACGTTACCGCCATCATGCCTAAAATATTACAAGCAAATAGATAACCATAATCTTGCGCATCAATGCCAAAATACTCAATATACACAAACGGCGACGCGGTTAAAAAAGCAAACATACCTGACACATTAAACCCACCACACAGCATCAGACCCAATACTTTACGATTACGTAAAATCAGCCAATAGTTACGAAAGACCTGCGGTAAATTAAACGCTACTCGACGTTCTTTCGGTAGTGTTTCTTTAATGCCGATGTAGCTCACCAACAAACATAACGAGGTCAGAATAGCCAAGGTGACAAAGATACTCGGCCAGCTAAACCACACCAATAACTGCGCGCCAATTAACGGGGCTACCAACGGTGCTAATGTCATTGATAATACAACATAAGACATCATTTTAGAAAATAGTGAACCGGAAAAAAGATCTCGCAGCAACGAACTCACCACCACAGAAGCTGCGCCACCACCGATGGCTTGCAATAAGCGTAACCACTTAAACTGCTCGATTGAATCACCATAAACAATACCAATACTGGCAATTAAATAAGTAATAAGTCCACAAATAAGCACAGGTTTACGACCATAGCTGTCCGCTAAGGGACCGTAAAAAAGCTGGCCAATGGCAAAACCTAATAGGTAGGTACTGAGTGTAGTTTGAATGACTTCAATAGAGACATTAAAGTCGCCGGCGATATTGGGCATCGCGGGCAGATACATATCAACCGCAAGTGGCGTTAATGCTGATAATAATGCGAGAAAAGGAATTAAAAAAAATGTTTTCATCATAAGCCAAGCTATTTGAATGGCTTATGATTATATACCTAAATAATAGTCAGATGCAGTGCTATCAACCTATTTTAGCGTTACTCAGCGAAATAAATCTAACCTGAACACACAGCTATTATTTCCAAATATCAGAAATGTCCGTTTGATCTACTTCAAATAGCTCTCGCTTATATTTCACCTTCGCTTCTTCAAGATAGTTAACATAAATGTCGATACCCTGCAGATAGTAAACTAAACCTTGCTCTGGTGCGGCAGGTAACAGCAACATTTTAATGAGCGCAGCATGACAATGCTGTAACGTACCATTTAATAACTCAACTAAAAATGCATGCTTAGTATTAAGTTGGTTATTTAATAGCTTAAATTGCTGATGAAGTTGCTCTAATGCGTCATAACGGCTGACGACTGGTGATTTGACTACCGCGATCATTTCATCGACAAAATCGGCAAATATATCTTGTTCTAAGATCGCGCTGTACTGCTTGGCTAATACCTGTGTATCCGCAGAATAATGTGCCAGCATACGCTCAACAAACTCAGCTTTATCAAATACCTCATCTATCAATCTCACATCAGCTTGATAAGTTGGTATGGCATTTTTAATCTTGATACCATTACCTAAGTTATAACATTTAACATCGGGATAAAAATCGAGTAACTCGCCCATGCCTTTGGCAGACATTTGGAAGATCATTGTCGTTTCCACTTCATCAACATGATTACCAGGTGACACAAAACCAGATAGCGTCTTCTTATCAAACAATAATTTATCTTCACCAGACTGGTTGTAATAAATACTTTTTTTACTGTGGTGGGCGTCACCTGAAAAACCAAGATCGACACCAAACAAATAAATATTTTTAAAACCCATGCGGGTGAAATAAGATAAGGCTAAGTTAGACACGGTAGGATTAGCAAAGACCAATTGCGTTAAATTATCGCTGTCACAACCTAACTCTGAATTTAGAATAATTTCGGTTGAGGGTTCTTGCAATTTTAATCCCATTAAGCTGCGATCAAATAAATTGAGCACATCAGGCGTCACCGTATTTAAGGTTAATAAAGGGATCGATCTTAAATAGGCATCATCGGCAACCGACTTGAGTACCGTATAGGTAACTTTAGTACGCTCCATCTCAAGATGGAAATCAGGGGTAATACCATATTGCTGCAATGCACGAATTGTCGTCCCACCGCTAACAAGTAAAACCCGGTCTCTATTTTCTCGAATATAGTCAATGTGCTCATCAAGTGATGGACCATTTCCTAATATAAATACCGAACGTGTTTCACACTCCGGTAGTGGTTCTACTTTCGCCAATAAAGGCACATGATTATTTAAGGTATGGTACTGATGCGCCAACGCCATTAAGCTATCATCAAAGAAACCTAAACCGAACGCAACATGGAAGTTTTGCTGATTGAATTTTTCTAAGGCGCTATTTGTTTGTTCTGTTTGATAGTGTTGATAGCAAAAGCTAAAGGTCGAATCATAACGACCTTTAGTCATTAATTCATATGAAATATCATGAAAGAACACATCTTCATCAGCGCCGAGACATAAATGTAAACTACTGCCGCTATCATCCAAACGTTGCAGAATATCAGCCCAATCTAGGGTAAATAAGCTTGCATAGAAGAAATCATTTTCAGGTTCATAGATATATAATCGCTTAACACTGTGCTTATTGAGCATTTCAGGTAAGAAATAGCCTAAACCTAAACCAAAGCACACCATCATGTTAACCGCTTCTGGTAGCACAAATTCAGCTTGATGATCTCGATTTATATTCTGTAAAGAACGAATAAATTGATTAAGGTATTTGACGTGAATAAAATCACAAGCACTGTCAATCTCTTCGGCAAAATCAATACGCGCAAGCTGTGGATCAATACGGTACTGTTCGAAATCAATCAAGCTATCACGAAAATAGTTTTCGCCTAATACCAAGTTATTATCGACATCTACAAGATGCAATGCTTCGGCGATCTTCGCCAGTTCGAATTTAACCGGCTGATAATTAACAAACGACTGATAAATATCTGGAATAAACTGCTCAAATGCACGCATATTCGCATGATATAATGCAATAGGATCCACGCTAGGTTGTGCTTTAGCATTAATGTCATCAATAGCATGCGCTAAGCTTACCTGCTTTTTACGCTGCTGCTGTTGTGCCTCTAACGCTGCTATTTTAGCGGTAATATCTTGATTTAAATGGTCCATAATAACAACCTAGAATTGTTTAATAGTAAGATAGCGATTAATTGATTTAGCACTACGCTGATTAGTCACTTGCTGGGATTCAAGGACTGACTTTGCGCTTTTAAGCGATGCTATTTGCGTTTGATCAGCAGCCATTAATTCGGTTAGAAAAGTATGTATACGAGGGGATTGAGCAGGATGTTCTAGTTCAACTAATTGCTCAATTAAAATCTGACGTTGAATTAATAGTTGCTCACATTCAGCCAACTGCTCTACTATAGCCGCCTGCTTTGCTTGGGCTGAGAGTGACGATATTTGCGCCATTAATTCAACGTCAGTTACAGCCATCATTAAGCACCGCTAGCTTGCTTTCGAACCGATTCAGCTTTTTCTTTTTCGGCTTGAGGGATGTTTATCCATGCATCTTTAATCGGGGTTATTAATGTGGTAATTTCATCTAATGGTTCTACTGACTGCTCTAAAGCAGCATCATTTAAACGCAATTGTATATAGCGATATAGCGCATCAAAGTTTTCACCAATCTCAGGGTGAACCTTATGATTGATACCATCAATTAAACCTGATGTAATATTGATTGATTTGTTAATTGCTTTCGCTCTACCTTCAATATCCTTACGTAAAATGCAGCCTTTTGCCACCGCAACAGAGTCTAACAACCCCTGCAACAACATAAAAATAACTTGGTGGTTATCTGCCGTAGAAATACCGCTTTCTCGACTTACTTGTTGATAACGTCTTATATTAGCTCTCATGTTTTTTTACCTAACTATTAATTTAATTTATATAAATATCAAAGGATACAATTATTAACCTAATACATTCCGAATGTAATCACCAGTGGCATTATAACGTGTGACCGTATTATCTAAGGCGGTATATTTCTTTCGTAATGTATTTTCAAATGATGCAACGTGACGATCTAATTCCGCTCGATCATCACCAATATCACGTAAACTGTCACTCAGCATGTTTTCTTGTTGAGAGAGCATACCCCTATTGCCTAAACTATTTGCCAACACGCGATCCACTTGTGCCGCAATACCATTATCACCTGCAAAAAGTTTGCCAAGATCATCTAATGAGTTATTTACTGCGTCATTTAAGCGTTGAACACCAGACTTAGAACCACTCATACCAAATGGATTAATAGCTAACATCCCACCCTCTTCTAATGAGATACCCGCACTGTATAAGGTATTGAGACGTTTGTTAGCACCATCAACCACGCCGCCTGTAATACTCTGTAGTTGTTGCTTGATACTTCTAGCGCTTGAATCAAATTTCAAAATACCGGTTTCAGGGTGGGTCAATTCATTAATACTACCCATCAAGGTATTATAACCATCCACAAAGCCATAAATAAGATCTTGAACCGCTGCATGATCTGTCGATGTTGAAAAATTGGCAGGCTCGTTCAGTTTAGTCAAACTATTGGCAGTGATAGTAACGCCAGATACTGCATGATTAAAGATATTTGTCTCTTTGGTTATGGTGTTTCCATCAACCGTAATAATCGCATCGCTAGCAGGGTGGCCTTTCATTCCGGATGAAATAATACTCAGACTTGAATCAGAGGTAAAAACCGCTAAATCATTTTCTTTACCGCTTTTATCTGAAGTGTAAACAATTTTAGCGCCTAGATCAGAGCTAATAACATTGGCACTAATACCGTAATTGTCAGGCGCATCGTTAATCTTTTTCTGAATGCCTTGTAAAGTATCAGTAATATTGACATCCACTTGGAACGTATCTTTACCGGCATCAAAATACAACATACCCTGGCCGAGTTTTGTTTCTCGACTGGGTAAAAAATCAGATTCTAATCGTGCGCCCTGTGCCAGTTGCTTAACTTCGACATCAAATGCACCTTTTGGTACCACACCTTTAGTTTGAATCGTAATAGGCAAAGATGCACTATCACCAGCACCGCCGGCCGTGGTTTGCTCAACATCACGACCTTGATAGTTAATATTAGTTTTACTTTGATAAAAAGAGTCCGGATTACCCAACGTGCCTGTAATTGCCTTAAAATCAGCCAAACCAGCTTTTAAAGTACCAACACCAGATAACTCTGTTGTAAGGTCGGTTTCTTTTTTATTTAAGCGTGTTTCTTTTGGCGCTTTTTCAGCAGTAACAAATGTTGAAATGATCGTTTCTAGATCTAATCCAGAACCAGAACCTGCCATTGTAATACCGGCCATGCGTATCCTTAATTTTCATCAATAGTAGTATGATAGGCAACAATTTGCCTATCATACTAAACATCCGACTATTTTATCACGCTATGTTAATCAAACCATCTCATCAAATAAGAGACCTGAACTAGCAGATATATTGTCCTGAAACTTTTCAATGTTAGTTGCCATCTTTAATACAGCTTCTGACGGCAATTCTTTAAGTATTTCTCCACTCACGGGATCAACAACTTTAACAACCAGACGGCCAGTGTCATCATGAACACTAAAGTTTAGCTTTTTATTATTAACATCAAAATGTGTTTGCAGCGTATCCTTTGCCTGATGCAAATTCTGTTCCAAATCTATATTACTGGCCAATTCTGGTTCAGATAATGGATCATTTTCAGGTAAAGGTTTATCGACAGGTGAAATTAAAACGGCAGGATTCGTAATGACAGCTTCTTTTGTCACTACAGGGTCAGGATAAAAACGAGTGCTCTTATTATCCATATTGTTATCAATGGACATGGTAACCCCCAAAGACTAAAATGCCCCGCAAGATGCAGGGCAAAAATAAACCGAAACGATTACAGTAGTGATAAAGCTACTTGTGATGTTTGGTTAGCCTGGCTTAGCATAGAACTTGCCGCTTGTTGTTGCACTTGAGTTTGGGCCATTTTAGCTGATTCAGCCGCAAAATCAGTATCAACAATACGAGATTTAGACGCTGATACATTTTCAGAGATGTTGCTAATGTTACGGATTGTTGATGAGAAACGGTTTTGTTTCGCACCAAGATCAGCACGCGTACCCGTTACCGATTGAATTGCAGTATCAAGTAAATCAATTGATGCCTGCGCACCAGCTGCAGTTGTAATATTAGCAGCGGCACTGCCCACACCTAGTGTTGTCGCATCCATACCTGAAGTCATTTTCAATGCAATAACTTGGTTCGCATCAGCACCGACTTGAATATTTTCATTATATGAGCCATCAAGCAGTTTCTTACCACCGAATGTTGTATCTGTGGATACACGCGTAATTTCAGTTTGTAATTCATTGAACTCTGATTGCAGTGCATTACGGTCAGCGTCACTATTTGAACCATTGGCAGATTGAATTGAAAGTACACGCATACGTTGTAGCATATTCGTTGTTTCGTCTAGTGCACCTTCGGCTGTTTGCGCGAGAGAAATACCGTCATTTGCATTTCGTGATGCTTGGTTTAAACCACCCACTTGAGCCTCTAAACGAGAACCGATTTGTAAACCAGCAGCATCATCAGCAGCGCTATTGATGCGTTTACCAGATGATAAACGTTGGAAAGAGGTTTGTAGTTCATTGGTAGCGTTGCTCAAATTACGTTGTGAATTTAAAGATGCTACATTCGTGTTTACATAAACAGCCATATTCGTCTCCTAAAAGAAATCCTGTAAAGGACTGCTGTGTATGTAAAAATACAGCCCTTATTCATAATCGGTTATTTGTATTGTCATAAAAGTTATCGACACTAAAAATACATCCTTTAGAGTTATTTTGATTTTTTTCGTTTTTTTTTCAACTCAGCTAAATAATAAAAAAATAACACTTATTTTTCAACCGGTTATAAAAATAGTTTATTTTATAATAAGTTGAGTAGATTACTGATTAGCATAGAAAATACAGAAATAATATAGGATATATGTAAAGCTACTTTACGTTAACGAGGCAATAATTAATTGACCAGAATAAGAAAATTCAGAGTAAACAAGTATTACTAGAAAAGGAAAGGATGCTATTTGGCCCTCTCGAGCCAAAATAATGATGTGGTTAACCTTGTAGTAATGTCATCGCTACTTGCGATTGCTGATTTGCTTGACTAAGCATCGTACTTGCAGCTTGTTGAGATACTTGATTTTGTGCCAGTTTAGCTGATTCCACAGCAAAATCTGCGTCCATAATACGTGATTTAGAGGTAGATACATTTTCTGAAATGTTAGCTAAATTACGGATTGTTGATGAAAAACGGTTTTGCTTGGCACCAAGATCACCTCGTGTTTCAGTTACTTTCGCAATGGCGGCATCTAAACTTGCAATCGCTACTTGCGCATTAACTTCAGTTAAAATATCAGAGGTTGCAGTACCAACACCTAAACCTAATGCATCCATATTAGTGGTGATTTTAACATTGATAATTTGATTCGCATCGGAACCAATTTGAAAGTCTCGATTAAAAGTCGCATCAAGTAAATTTAAGCCGCCAAACGTTGTATCACCTGCAATCCGGTTCATCTCTTGTTGCATCTGACTGTATTCTCTATTAAGTACAGCACGATCGGCATCATTATTTGAACCATTACCAGCTTGAATTGATAATACCCGCATACGTTGTAACATATTGGTTGTTTCGTCGAGCGCACCTTCAGCTGTTTGCGCTAATGAAATACCGTCATTGGCATTACGTGAAGCTTGATTCAAGCCGTTTATCTGCGACTCTAAACGAGAACCGATCTGTAGTCCTGCGGCATCATCAGCAGCAGAGTTAATACGTTTACCAGACGATAGTCGCTCAAATGATGTTTGCAACGCATTTGTAGATGTCGTCAAATTACGCTGTGAATTTAATGATGCTACATTTGTATTTACATATAAGGCCACTGTATCTTCCCTTCTGCATATTTAAAGTTAAAAAATCATATATTATTTTCAATGCAATAAATAAGCCAAGAGATAGAACAACAAGACCAGCTGTAAGCGACTGTTTTTAAATAACTAAAATGTTTATTACCATAATGTATGAGACCCTGGTTCGATTTATATTAACCAAGTCAAAAATTTGCCGTCAATTTGCCGGATCATTATTCAGGTAAAATAGTGAGCCATTACTGAGAGTTCCAGCTGGAAAAGTAATAAATACAAACAGAAACAACAATGAAGAAAAAGATAAACAAGAAGATGTGATTAAAAAGAAGATAAAGAATATCACTTTTACCTATACGCTTAGACAGGGCTTAGCGATAAGGACATAGGTAAAAGCAATATATTAGGCGGCCCTAAAAGGGCCAGAGGGGGCAAAAGAAGCCCAGCCTCTTAGCCTAATAATGACATAGCAACTTGAGATTGTTGATTTGCTTGACTTAGCATTGTACTTGCAGCTTGCTGTGATACTTGATTTTGCGCTAGTTGCGCAGATTCAGCAGCAAAGTCAGCATCCATAATACGTGATTTAGATGCAGATACATTCTCAGCAATATTACTTAAGTTACGAATTGTAGATGAGAAACGGTTTTGCTTCGCACCCAAGTCACCTCGTACATCAGTTACTGATGCAATCGCAGTATCTAAAGAGTCGATTGCCGTTTGAGCGCCTGCCGTAGTTAGAATATTAGAGGTTGCAGTACCAACACCTAAACCAAGCGAATTCATGTTTGTGGTAATTTTAACCGTGATAGTTTGGTTCGCATCAGCACCAACTTGAAAATTATTATTAAACGTTGAATCAAGTAACGTCTCGCCACCAAACGTGGTGTCTTTTGCTACACGGTCGATTTCATTTTGTAACTGACCAAATTCTTTATTTAACGCGTTACGATCTTCAGTGCTGTTTGAACCATTGGCAGACTGGATTGAAAGCACACGCATACGTTGTAACATATTCGTTGTTTCGTCTAATGCACCTTCAGCAGTTTGTGCCATTGAAATGCCATCATTAGCATTTCGAGCACCTTGATTTAGGCCGTTAACTTGAGCCTCTAAACGAGAACCAATTTGTAAGCCAGCCGCATCATCTGCAGCTGAGTTGATACGTTTACCTGAAGATAAACGTTCAAAAGATGTTTGTAGTTCATTCGTTGAGTTCGATAAATTACGCTGTGAATTTAAAGATGCAACATTAGTATTTACATATATAGCCATTGTGTATTCCCTCTGTATTTAACTTTATTAAGCAATAGCATAATGAATATGTAGTGCTTGCCTAAATGTTAGATTTTTTGTTAACTCGTTAATAATATAAGAGCAAGTTGTGTGCCAATTACGATATTGAATTAAATAAACTTAAGTTATTGATCTTATTGAACGATTTATAACTCATTTCTAAAATATTTTGTTCTTTAGTCAGGTCCGTCATTGCCGCGGCAAGATCTGTCTCGGTAAGAATTGCCATTGCCTCTTGATTAATGATCTTAAAAGACGCATTTGATTCAGTTACTCGTTCAATGGTGTTATTACGGCCACCGATCATCGAGATTGTTGACACTACTGAATATTGTGCATTCTCAATACCGACTTGCGCATCAGCCATTCGCTCTCGAAAAGCGACTTTATCTAATGAAGGGTCTGATAAGGCAGCCTTTAATGAGTCTAACGTATTAAGAATATTGGTATTAACACCTGGCATTAACGATATATCAACACTACCCGGTGGCGTACCTTGCGCCGAAATATTGACGCCATTAAAGCGAACACCTCTATCTGAAGAAAAATTGCCACTTTGCAATACGTTATTTAAATTGTCTTTGATCTCATAGGTCTCTTTATCTCCGGGAATTAACGGCGCCATGATATTCAATTTGAAGGTATTATTAACAGGATTGCTATGATCATAATTGTTAGTATGAAAATTATCATATTCACCTTGATCAACAACTTCACTTTTCGCTGAGGTAATAAGCCCAGTCAGGTTACTCGTGTTCACAGTCAACCGAGCTGGAGATGATTCAAAGACTCGTCGACCATTATCGCCACTACCAATATAAACATTTGTGGCGATTTGAATCTCATTATCTTGTTCGTTACCACGATAAGTATATAGACCCGTTTGGTCATCTTTAATATACGGTTGTAACTGTGAAGAAGTACCAGAAAAAATATAATCACCATTGGCATTTTTAGTGTTTACCAAACTAAATACTTCTTTTTGTACTTGCCCTATTTCTAACGAAATGGCATGCCTGTCTTTTTCACCAACCGCACCATTCAATGCTCGAACAGAAAGCACACGACCACGCTCCATCGCGGTGTGTAAATTATTGAGTGTCGTCTCTTCCAAACCTAATGTACTTTTCAACATCGAGCTATTCGTTTGATATTGGGTATTTTTTTTGATTTCATCATTCAAGTAACTCGACTTCGCTATTTCAGCGGGCGCATCGCCCGAGGTACGAAACTTTTCTTGCGATGTCACTTGTGAATGCGCCGAGTTCAGACGTTTTTGAGTTTGCGACATATCTTGAGTTGAACGTGAAAAAATTTGATTATTGGTTAATCTCATATTTGCTACCTCGCCGCATTCAGAATAGTGTCAAATATTTTTTGAGAAACACTCACAACTTGCGCAGAGGCGTTATATGCTTGCTCATAACGAACCATATTTGCCGCCTCTTCATCAAGATTGACCCCAGATACGCTCTCAATCCAATTCTGGCTTTGTGTTAATTTAGCTTCATTCGCAGCTGTATTAACCCGTGCAGCACGTGTTGCATTACCAACCGTTGAAATTAAGGTAGAAATACCTTCGGCAAACGTCATCTGATTCTCACCGTTAGTCTTATGATTTTTCCGCAATTTATCGTCGTTCTCTAAACCAGCAAGTTTTAAACCGTTACTGTTATCAGCTATCGAATTTCGGTTAAAAGCCAAGCTAAAAGTTTCACCTGGATTTGGTTTTCCATCCATTTTAATTTCATAACCGACACCAGGATTTAACGGAGGGATAGCATTAGCAAATAAATCTTGGCCACTTGGCGCGCCAGAACTTGTCGCCATATAAGTGCCATTACCATTATAAATATCAAAGTCACCACTGCCATTAACAGTGACTTGCTGCGGCGCCGTGATATTTAAATCATTATTGGCAAAAGATAAACTTGAATCAGATATTGCGGTGACAGAGAGACGGCTCATGGTGGTATTTGTCACGCCACTTTTCGATTGTAAAATAGAGGCTAAAGCGAGATCTTCGGGCTGAGAATTAATGACTTCATAATCATCAAGATTAAACAGTGTTGGGCTTATTAAGAACTTATCACCGCTTTTAAAGCCGCCTGCTGCTGCTGTAAAATCAATTTCAAAACCATGTTCAGCTATTTCTACTGGTCCCGGATAAGTACCGTTAACCGTTAATGGATCCGTGCTACGTTCGCCGTTTTTTATTTCATAAACATCAAATGTGAGCGGACTTGTCATCGACACTTGATATTGACTTGTTGTCAACGAGCTACCTTGACCTGAAATAATTTGAGAACTGATGACATGAGCAGAATTAGAGTTAGCCGCATAGTTTTTTGCTTGGGTTGGTGGAATGGTATATATATTTTTTCCAATTTCACCGTTTAAATCTAAACCCATTTTATTTTGTGTATTAACCGCATCGGCAACACCAAGGCTTAACTGACCGATTTCACGCAATGATCTATAGATAGTATCATCGCGAAACTCTATTAATGCACCAACACGTCCACCTAAATCAACACTTTGCAAATTCAAGGTATTGCTATCAATTTTTAATTCCAGCTCTACGTTACTTGGATCTGGATCACTTCCGACAGCCTGAAATTGACTGACACTATTTTGCATGACTAATGGTTGGCCATTCAGTAAGTTAATTGAGATACCTTTGTTGTCATTTACAATTGTTGATATATCAACTTCCTTTGCTAATTTTTCAATTGCAACATCACGTTGATCAAGTAACGTACCGGGTGCGCCTTTAGGGCTGCTCTCAGCAATCACAATTTGTTTATTAAAACCGTGAACTTCTTGAATTAATGAATTTAGCAGTGCAGGTTTCTCTGCTATTTCACTGTTTGCTGTTTTGGCTTGATTACTTAATTGCTTGCCAACATTACGAAAACTTACTGATAGTGTTTGCGCATCAGTGATTGCTAATTGACGGTTTGATATTGACGTTGGGTCATCATTCGCGGTATGAAATGATTCAAATAATTCCGAAACACCTGTACCCATGTGATTTGAGCTATCAGATAAAATTTGATCAGTACGCGTAATTTCATCCAAAAATTTTCTCTGATGACTGAACGCACTGGTATCAATTAATAACTCAGCCTGGGCAAATTTATTCACTTCTCGACCTGTAACAGAACGAGCAAGCCCCAAATTATCAGTTTGCGAATTATGCTGAGTGCGCTGACGGCTGTACCCATCGGTATTAACATTCGAGATGTTATTACCTGTAGTATTGAGCGTTTGCTGGTGACCTAAAACACCAGACGTGCCGATTTGTAATAAACTAGTCATCAGATTACGACTCCAACCATCAGAACATCACTCCAAAATAAGATTATCTACACTTATTCTTAATTCATTTATGTTTGCTACTTAACCACTAAACAACGTTATTTAAATGCATCATGCTTCATTACATTCTGTATTTTCGCTGCATAGTTAGGATCCGTGGCATAACCCGCGTCCTGTAAACCATTCAAGAACTGTGCCGAGTCTGCAGAATTACGCAATGCCTCACTATAACGATCGCCAGATTGTAAGAAATTAGCGAAATCATTAAAGCTAGATTGGAAGTTTTCATAGCTTCTGAATTGATGCTTTTCACGTTTAGCAACACCGTCCGTAAACTCTAAGGTATCCACACTTGTCGTTTCACCTTGCCAGCGTTTATCGGCTTTAATATTGAATAAATTATGCGAGCTATCGCCTTTGTTATCCGTTGATACTTTCTTACCCCAGCCTGTTTCTAACGCTGCTTGAGCAAGTAATACATCCGGAGAAACATTCAAACGTTTCGCCACTGAGTCAGCAAACGGGGCTAACGAAGCAACAAACTCTTCAGGACTATTGAATTGCATCTGACGAGATTTGTCAGCCGTCGGTAATGTAGCACCCGCCTGTTTACTGTCACCGATAGGATTGCCCTCGTCGTCAATAGCAGGGACTGCAGCTGCGCTTTTGTCTTCTACTAACTTGTCCACCGCGGTGCCTGTTTTAGCTGCTTGCAGGTTCTTTAATGGGTTACTATCGCCATCTAATGACGAGGCAGGCATATAATTGCCGCCATTATTTGATAACTGCTTAACGATTACATCCGCTAAGCCTAAACTGCCTGTTTGGCTCATATCTGCGGCCATCTGTTTATCTTGCATATCACGATAAAACTGGGTGTAGTTATTATTCATTGGACTGTCGGTTTCAAATGCCGCATTTGCTTCACGCATGCTTTTCATCAGCATGTTGGTAAACAAAGATTCAAATTGCTTAGCCACTTCTTTCAATGCAGTTTCATCATTGCCTAGCGCACGCTTACGCAAAGAATCCAGATTATGTGTATCTAAGACGTTACTGTTTACATTGCTTTTAAATGAATTATCCATACCCAGCCCGTTACTCTTTTCGATAATTATTATTTTTAATTGTTATTATTTTTCAGTCAGTTATTCGTATTACTTACTTAATAATTGAAGCTACTGCCATTTATCCGCCACTGATAAAAATAAACATAATCAATAACTTAAAATAAAAAACGAATTAACTTCAACCTTTATATATAACAATGCAATTCTTAAACCAACTCCGACAATAAATGAAATAGATACAAAAAAAGCGCTAAACCTAATCACAGGTTATAGCGCTTTAAAATTAGTTATTACTGTCAGCAATGAGCTTAACGCTCTTAAATAATAATGAGCTGCCCGTCTAATGCGCCAGCATCTTTCAGCGCTTCTAAAATAGACATCAGATCACCGGGGGCGATGCCGACCTGATTAACGGCGCGGATCAAATCATCAAGTGTTGCACCTGCATCAAGTTTAAACATGCGCGCGTCTTCTTGCGTCACATTAATAGTCGATTTATTGGTAACGACGGTTTCACCGTTAGCAAACGCATTAGGCTGCGAAACTTCTTGAGTTTCATTAATAGTAACGGTCAAACCACCGTGAGTAATTGCAGCAGGTTTTAATCTGACGTTTTGACCAATAACGATCGTGCCAGTACGTGAATTAACAATAATTTTTGCTGATTCATCCGCCATTTTTAATTCAAGATTTTCTAGTGTCGCTAAATAAGCCACACGTTGAGAAATATCACGGGGGGCAAGTACACGTACCGATGTCGCATCCATTGGGTATGCGGTATTAGGTCCGACGAGGTTATTAATCGAATCAGCTAAGCGTTTAGCGTTAGAAAAATCACCACGATGTAAATTAAAGGTCAGGTAATCGCCATCACCAAACGGATTAGCAACTTCTTTTTCAACAATTGCACCACTACTGATACGACCGACTGTCGGGGTATTAATTGTTACCTTGGAACCATCTCGACCTTCAACACCAAGGCCACCAACAACCAAGCTGCCTTGTGCTAATGCATACACTTGACCATCAGCACCTTTAAGAAAGGTTTGTAATAGTAAACCGCCACGTAAACTCTTTGCTTCACCGATAGCCGCAACCGTTACATCAATCGTTTGACCTGGTTTTGTGAATGCGGGTAATATCGCACTCACCGCAACAGGCGCAACATTTTTGATTTTTACTTTCGCGCCCTCAGGCATAGTAATACCAAAATTATTCAACATAGTCTTAAAGCTTTGCGCTGAAAACGCATTACTTTTCTCACCAGTCCCCGGTAAACCAACCACCAGACCATAACCGATTAATTGGTTATCTCGTACGCCTTGTACTGAGCTAATATCTTTAATACGCGCAGCATGTGCAGAATTGATCGTGACAACAAAAAAGCTTAATACGGCAATACTAATACCGAGTAATGCATTTTGCTGTAGTTTATGCCGAGTTGATAATTTCATCTA
>Ga0105359_10001305_pt1 | contig 20989 bp, 21 predicted proteins | sample GOMGulsemesocosm_6_FD_83659 | JGI IMG/M metagenome (GOLD analysis project Ga0105359, IMG submission 83659) | Methane-oxidizing microbial communities from mesocosms in the Gulf of Mexico - GOM8C Gulf of Mexico | ecosystem: Environmental > Aquatic > Marine > Cold seeps | place: Gulf of Mexico...
CAGGACTCGAACCTGGAGCAGCGGCTTAGGAGGCCGCAGTTTTATCCTGTTAAACTATGAGGACATATAAAATATATAAACCCATAATACACATTGTTAAAGTTTAAAGTAAACCCCAAAATCTGACATGTTGAATATAATTTCCATGGCACATTTATTGCTTTAATTTAGTTAGATTGTAATTGTTGGCTGTTTTAGTATGAGATATTTAATATCATTAAGTGTTTTAATTTTAAGTTTAGGATGTTCCATTACTTCTGATAAAGATGAAACCACAAGTAATAGACCTACAAACAAGCCCGAATTATCTAATAACACAATACATTTTCATGTAGCTCAATTGGCTAAGCAAATGTTTGATACAGCACTCTTTATTGATACAAATAAGTCAATTTCAGTGGGGACATTTTTACCAACAAAAAGCTTGGGAACAGGCCTAGTGTCATCAGAAAGCCTTTTAGGCCATCAATTACAAGAAAGCTTTATTACTTTGGCTGCACAGGCCGGTTTAAAAGTACTTGAGTATAAGAGTATGAATCAAATTATGCTTAAAGATGAGAAAGATATTATGCTTTCAAGAACTGTCAGTAATCTAAGTCAAAAGTTTGACACAGATTATTATTTGACCGGAACTTTTATAAAAGAAGAAAGTAACTATATAGTCAATGCGCGAATTATTAATGTAAACAGTAAAGCTGTAATTGCTGCAGCAACAGACTTTATACCAGTAAATAGTATGTGGAGCGATTCTAAAGTTATGATTAAAAACCAACATATTTATCGTAAAGGATATTAATATGAAAATATCTCTATTATATTTCATTGTATTTACTTTTTTGGTTGGATGTAATTTAACTCAAAAAAAGACTCAAGAAATAGAAGCTCCACAAGAGCTAATAACTCAAGTTTTAGCCCATGATAGTAATGTTTATAGTAAGCATTATAGTGCTTTATTACATGAGAAAATGAGTTTTGCCAATAGATATCAAAATAGTAAAAACGCTAAAAATAGAACTGTAAATCACTATGCAAGAGGTTTGACGCAAGAGCTAATTGGTAATTTAAAATATGTAAATGCAACAACCCCAATCGCAATCACTAATTTTGTATTTATTGAGCAGCAATATAACAATACCAATTTGCTTGGACATCAATTATCAGAAAGCTTTATGCATGAATTTCATAAGTTTGGAATTCCGATAATTGACTTTAAGACTACCGATTTTATCCGAGTTACTCCTGAGGGGGATTATATTTTAAGTCGAGACTTTATAGAGCTTACTCCGGGGTTACCGATACAATATGTTGTTGTAGGAACACTAGCAAAACAAAATCAGGGATATTTAGTCAACGCAAGAATTGTTGGTGTAAAGTCAAAAGCAATAGTCGCTACTGCACAAAGTTTTATTCCTGAATATGTCATTAGTTCGCTAATAAACAGCTCAAAAAAACCATCAGTCTCATTAACTCAAGGTTAAAGAGTTATAATTTTGTAATTTATTTTAGTATTAATAATTAGGGGGAATAATGAAATTTTTGTATTTTTTATCAACATTATTGTTTTTAAATGGTTGTATGTCGTCTTCTTTCAATAAAACTATCAATAATGACTTTGGAGATAACAGTTTCCAACAAGATAGATATAAACATAAATCAGATCAAGTTAAAAATAATGATACTAATTCTGTCATGAATATTAATCATTATGTGAAGAAAATGATGCTCGGTTTAGTTGATAATTTACAATATGTGAACACCAAAACTCCGATTGCAGTAACAAGTTTCGTTAACCTTGATGGACAATTTAGCCAAGCTTCTTTGTTGGGTAATCAGTTAGCCGAAAGTTTTATACATGAAGTTCATGCTTTTGGTATCCCTGTAATTGATTTTAAAACAACAGATTTTATTCGTATAACACCTAGTGGGGATTTTGCGTTTACACGAGATTTTTTAGAGTTAGAAAATAACAATGCAATTGAATATATTTTAGCTGGAACTCTAGTAAAGCATCATCGAGGTTATTTAGTCAATGCACGTATTGTGGGAATAAATTCGAAAGCTGTAGTCGCCTCAGCTCAAGGGTTGATCCCTACTTATATTGTTGATGACTTACTTACGACATCACTTAATGATGGAGTTCCTTTAAGTTATGGTAGATAGCATTAAATTCGATAGGAAGTTAGTATGAATATTAAAAAAACGATGACTCTATTTATTTCTTTAACTATTTTACTTGGTTGTATGGCAAGTCATAGTTTTAAAAGCAATGATTCGAATTTAGCTCCTTCTAATGTACCGGTAAAAAAAATATATATAGAAAGTGAAAAAAATCTAGTAATAAATACTGTTTTATTAAATGAATATGTAGAGCAAATGGCTATTAACTTAATCGATAATTTAAATCCTCAAATAGTAGGAGTGAAGGTTGCGGTCGCTTCATTTGTTGAATTATCGTCTAGTTTGACCAAAACAAGCGCATTAGGAAATCAATTATCTGAAAATTTCATTCATGAAATTCAAAAGTTAGGCCTACAAGTAATAGATTTTAAAACTGTTGATATTATCCAAGTAACTCCTTCAGGAGACTTTATGTTCTCAAGAAATATGAGAGATTTATCAATGAAAAATAATATAAACTATGCGTTATCAGGCACTCTAGTTTATGGCGAATTCGGTGTTGTCGTTAATGCCCGAATAATAAATTTAAATACTAAGGTAGTGGTTTCGTCTGCACGAAAAATGATCCCTCACTTTGTATTGAAATCAGAAAACTTGAGTTAAGTCGTGAGCTCAAACTTAGGTTAATGGGATAAAATATGAGTTATAAATATAAGCTTTTTATATTACTATTATTACTTCAAGGCTGTAGTAGCTTAAGCATAAAAAATACGGTTGACTCTAATAGTCAAAAAAATAATATTTATGTTGATGAAATACCTGAAACTATTGCTGGAAAATATGAACGTAAAAAGAAAGTAAATGTAGCTATAATAGAAAGTGCATCTATTTCAGAGCAACATATAGCGTTAAAGCGCAAAGTTCAACATATGATAATGGATTTACTTTCACAAATAGACTCACATTCACAAAAGAAAACCATCATGCTTAATATGGTTGATTTTAAGTTATCACAAGATATAGATTCTTACACAGAAAGTGAAATTGCACATTTGGATCAAACTAAAAGCTTAATTCGTTTTTTATTAATGCAAGAGCTAGTTGAGTTCGGGTTTACTGTCATTGATATTTTTGATGCTAGTGTACCTACAGATTTAATATTTGAAACTCAGGTTGGAGAATATAATAGTAACTATTTAATGAATTTTTATATTAAAGATTTAAGCACTAAAAAAATTCTTTCGACTATGCATACTTCTTTTTCACCAAATTTATTTCAATTAGAAAAAGATGGAATTTGGTTTAAAAAGTAATAAATTGGATGTTTAAATATAAAGAATGAATTATCGATTTATGGATAGAAAATCAGTTACACCTAATGATATAAAGGTACATTAAAATGAAATTACCAGTTTGTTTTTTTAATAGTTTGTTTTTAGCTGTTTTTTCAATATCGACTTATGCGGCACAAATTGATGAAAACTATTTAAAAGGTCAAAAGGCTTACTTTGCAAAAGAATACTCTTTAGCGCTAGATTTACTTTTAAAGTCGGCAAGTTTAGATAACCCAAAAGCGCAATTCAGTTTAGGAACTATGTATCTAAATGGTGAGGGTGTAGAGAAAGATTATAAAAAAGCTGTTAAGTGGTTTTTGAAATCAGCTGAACAAGGTGATGCTGATTCTCAAACTAACTTAGGATCTATGTACTCATTAGGCTATGGTGTTATCAAGAGTGAAAAAAAGGCTTTTAAGTGGTTTGAGTTAGGGGCTAAGCAAGGTAACCCCATGGCACAATATAATTTGGCTATTATGTATTATAATCAAGATGATATAGTGGATGCATATACTTGGTTTATCGTATCTGCAGCAAGTGGAAATAAAGAAGCCGCAAATGGAAAAGTTTTAATTGAAAGTGAACTGACTGAAATAAATATAGAAAAAGCTGAAGTTGGTGCGAATGAAATTTTGGATATTTTGTTTGAAAGTGAATAAGCATTATTTAACTAAAATTATTTTTATAAAACGATCATTCTGATGGCTTTTTTATGTTAGATACTAATTTTAGCTTTTTAGATACTTGTAATTAATATTGTGTAACTGCCTATCACTACTCCCTTTATTGAGTCGATGAATAGGAAGGTTATGAATAAAATAAAATAAAATAGAATGAGAAGCATTTTCTCGCGAAGCGGAAAATCAATTAAGACTGAAAAAGGCTTAAATAACTTCAGTCAATTGTTAACCGAGATCACTGCTGAAGGAGATCTAAATATTGAGTTAGTTGACCACCTTGGTTATTCTAAGCATGAACCCACAAGCTCAGAAAATAGCCGTAATGGATTCACCAGAAACCCTCTTAAAACTGAAAGTAGGCAGTTTGAAATTGACACGGTTAGAGATAGGGATGTGAGTTTTTAGCCCCCTTGATATCTAAAATCACTGACTCTGTTATTGAAAAAGTAGTTGAATGGCAATCCTGACCTTTAGAACCTGTATATCCGATTCTTTATCTTGACTGCCTTGTAGTTAAAATCAGGCAGGATAAACAAGTCATCAATAAATCTGTTTACTTAGCACTTAGCATAAACCTTGAGGGCCATAAAGAATTACTCGAGATGTGGATTTCAGAAAATGAAGGTGTAAAGTTTTGGCTTAATGTCCTAACATAACTACAAAACAGGGGCTTGAACGATATCCTTATCGCTTGTGTAGATGGTATAAAAGGCTTCCCTGAGCCATTAGTGCTGTTCCTAATGCGAAAATCCAGCTCTGTATTGTGCATATGGTATGCAATTCAATGTAATATGTGCCCTGGAAGGATTACAAAGCGATAGCCCGTGATTTAAAGCTAATTATCAACCAAATAAACCGAGGAAGAAGCGCTGCAAGCACTCGATGAGTTTAGCGAACGTTGGGAAGAGAAATAACCTAAAATAGGTAAAATTTAAATATGCTTTTTATTTACCCGTAGGATATTAGAAAATCGATTTATACGACCAATGCGATAGAATCATTAAACAGTGTTATCCGTAAGACTATTAAAAAACGAAAGCTGTTTCTAACGGACAATTCAGCTAAAAATTTGATTTATCTGGCGATTGAAAATGCAGCTAATAAATGGACTATGCCCATAAGAAACTGGCCTTGAATTGGTTTATGATTTAATTCGAATACCGTTAAAAAACTTAATGTAATACCATCGGTTACACAAGGTTATTTACAGGATCCTTTTTGATTTTCATAAAAAGTATTACTAAATATACTGATATTATTATTAGTCCAGCTGTTAAGTTATTCACAGAATAGCGTTTACTTTATAATAACAATTTAGCATATAATGAAATTAACTTAGTTAGAATCTGCCATATATTTTAGCCTGAACTATCTATTTTTATATTTCGATGCGTTCAATTCTTATTATTGGTTTGCTATGAATCAGAACTTGATGAGGAATGAGATTTATCAGAGTAACTGAAGGTGTAAGAATTGCACAATAAGTTAACTTATTGTGCAATGAAAGACGTTACTGAGGTAGTACTTCAATGTCAAAGAGTGAAAAGTAAGATAAGTTATTAGTCAAAACTTGGCTTAAAGTCATTGACCCACCAACATAAATACTTACTAATCCATCTGTGCCTATATTGACCCAAGTATCTGTACCTGCAATATTATTTGTAACGTCTAAGCCTAAATTGTTGGTTATTCTAACTTCTGGATTAAAAGTAAGACCATCTGGGATATTTAACCCTTGTTTTAATTTTATTTTAATCCCTTTATTAGGATCACCTATGACTCTAAAGTGACCAAGAGTATGGCCATTGACACATAAAACTTGACCACTGGTTAAAGCGCCAGTAGTGGCATTGATACTACAAGAGCCAGTTCGGTTTACCATGTTACCGAAGTAAACCGCGGTAACTTGTACTATCGATTCATCTACAGCCAAAGAAACTGGAGAATATGCAATAATGCAACTTAATGCAATACTGTACGCAAACTTGGTTTTACGGTTTAATTTAGACATCAATTTTAACAAAAAACACCCCCATTTGAATTGAGCGAGGTAAAGCCTTTAAACCAAAGCTAGCAGCTTGGCGATTTTCAAATTTGCCAATCAATACTTTACAAACACTTCCCACATTATAAATGAAAGTATCCTTTATACCTTTATTTTTTAGTTCAGTTTGTTTTACATCACAGTTTTTTTGCACCGTATAAGCACCTGTTTGTATACTGAAAATTGAGTTTAGAGCTTTTTGTTTAGAGGAGTGCCCCTCTATTTTTAGCTTAATCGAAGGTACTTTTTCTTTGCGTGAAAATGAAAATTTATTTTTTGTTACTGCTTTTGCTAATTTTTCAGGCACTAAAGTTGAAGGTTTTATTAACTTTAAGTCTACAGCGGTATAATCATTTTCGTCCAAATTAGGCTTGGATATAATTTTATTAATGGGGCTATCTTCTGCAGTAGGTGTTTCTTTTAAAAGTGTACTAGTAATAACGGCATCATCACTATTTTGTTTTATTTCTTTTGGCTCTATTTCAACGTTAGAAATTTCCATATTAGATTCTGTTTGATCTTCTATTAAAATAATATCTTCGAGCGTTAAAAACTCATGAGCACCTGTAATTTTCAGCTCTGTTTGCAGAGGAATAGAAGTTAAGCCCTTTTGTTTTAAAAACTCTGGTGCTACTTGAAGCTTATAGTTTCCAGGCCATACCTGTGTAATGGAAAAATAATTATCTTGATCAGATACTATTTCCTTAACTATTTTGTTATTTCGAATTAATTGTAGGGGTACAAATTTAGCTGATTTATTTATAATCGAAGGATCTAAATTAACAATCCCTTCAAGTTCAATCGAATAGTTAAAAGGGATGTCTAAGCTAGTTAATCCACCAGGGTGTGTATTAAACTTAAAGTTGTTTGTAACGGGTTGTAGCTGAGGGTATTTAGTTTGTGATGTATCAAAATATACAGATAAATTACCTGATGCTCCAGGTAAGTAGGCTACGCCATCTTCATTAGTTAAAATCTCCTCCCATTGTTCGGCAGAGCCAAATCCTACATTTGAAAGTGCTTCATCATATTCATCATAAATTGCATTTTGATTATTATCAATATATGTAAATAGATCTAAAGTCGCACTACTAGCGGCATATGTATTTTGTATATTAATGGATTTATTATAGTAATCGTAATCTAAATTAAATGAAATACCGATACCTAGCTGCCAAGTTTCTTCCGCTAGATCCGTTGCGCCGGAATAACGAGAAGTTAAATTTAGATTAAACCTATCTTGCTGCCATGAAAAATTATTAGAAATATTGTAATCATCATTATGATTGATATTAAAAGTACTACTAAAGTTCATTTTATCAGCAACTCGCCAATTTACAGTACTTGAAAAATTTTGAAATTTAGAATTACTATTTGAATTAACTTTATCTGTATCAGACAGATTAAACTTTCCTGTGAACCTAAAGTTCAAAGTATCGGAGTATCGAACCGACATAGATAGGTTATTAGTTATACTATCATTATCTGTTGAATAATTGTCAAAGCTCCCGGTAGTTTCATTTTTGTTATTTTGGTATATAAGAGAGTTACTTAACTGTACTTTTTTATATCGCCAAGAAATTTGATTTGTTAATTGTGTTTGTTTTGTTTCATTTTTAATTATAGCTGTAGCCGTTTCTTGTGAGTTATATAAGGCTGAAAACCCATAAGATATATTATTATTAAAAATACCACTCAAATTACTCGAAAACAGCATTTTTGAAGGTAGTTCTACTTTATCATCATTATTTTCGATTACTTCCATGCTAACTTGGTAGTTTGTTCGTTTTCCCAAACGTCCAATCAAGAGACCATCAAAAGACTTCTGATCTGAAGTTAAACCTAAATTTGCACTAATAAGTGAATTACCTAATTGATGTGTAATTGTTGAAATTAATTCATTTTCAACTTTATCAGTTTCAGGGTTTTGATTTGAAAATAATGAAGCACCAATAGATGTTGAGTTATTAAGGCCATATTCAGTACTGATAAATGCAGCTAACACAGGATCTGTTTTTCCTTCAAATATATTGTTTTTATCTATAAAGGTATGGTTTATATCAATTATTCCACCTTTATAATCAAATTCACCTGGCTTTAATAGGTTGTCACCAATAATTACATCCCTAACAATCGTATTTTCTTCTCCAAAATCACCATAAGTTTTAATCTCAAACCTGTTGATACCATAGTTAACTTTTAAGTCGGTAAAAATAATTTTACCATCAGAACCGACAGTACCAGTATCAATTAAAAAACCATTTTGATAGAGTTCAGCTTGCCAATTTGGAGTCGCATATTCATCAAGTGTATATGTTCCAAAATAAGACGTATGCTCTTTTGTATAATTACTAAAAGTGAGTCCTGTACCACTATAATTTTGTCTGTTTTGGTTGTTAACAGATGTCACATCACCGAAGCTATATTTATTAATATTACCAAAAAGGAATTCATCAGATGTTGATGTTTCACGGCTAAATACAAGCCTTTTTGTTAACTCACTTTCACTGGTTTTTGCTAAAGATAAACGAGATGAATGGTATAAAAAATCATTGAATAAGTTAATAGAACCATTAAGTGTTTGCTCTGACTTTTCATTGGTATTATATGACATAAATACAGAACCTTGAGCTGGAGTGATTAGTTGGTATTGATCTTCAACAATAAATGCATAATCACTATCGGACTTTATTTTATATTGCTCTTGCTTAATGACCTTTCGGTTTAAACGTTCTATTCTTTTCTGAATGGGAAATAGTTCGCCCTTTGAGCTAAGGAAAACATTTAACTCTTGGGTATTTATTTCAATATTCGAATTTAAGATATATCCTAATGTTTTTGCATCAATGAATAGCTGTTCATCAACCCATATTAGGGATATATCCCAGTTTATGCTTTCTGGGTTATCTAGTGAGAGGTTAATGTTTTGACCGTTTAATTGTCCTTTGATTGTATTTGAGGCCTTGAGATAGCTTATGTTAACTTCTAGGCCTGAAATAACAGTATTAAAAGGTAATAATAAAACCTGTTCATTTAAATACACATCAGCACTTTCAAATAACCTAAATTCATCTAACTCTAAATCATAGATTTCAAAATCTAAATTAGCTTCATCAAGTTCAATCGTGCTTGCATTTAAAGGCTGAGTTATCATTATTAGAATATTGATAACTACAAAACTGAATATCTTTTTAATTGGGTTCATAGTCTTATTCACCGTAATATATTTAGCCAGTACTAATTTATTTCGACTTCAATTTTTACATCACCACCAAATCTTGGCTCTTCAGCATAATTTAAAGTGATTTTTCCTTTAGGTGCTCGAGTTAACATTATTTTATATGGTATCGTTGTAGCCTCTAAATAATGCGTTATACCATTTACGCTGCCAATTTCACCATCTGAGTCTGAAATTTGAATATTGCCATATAATGAGCGACTCCCCTTTCGTGTAAAATTAAAATCTAGACTATTATTTTCTGCGATATGTTTAACATCGGTAATTTCACCTGAAACTTTCAAATCACCTTTTCTTACAGTAACAGGAATATTAAATACAAAGTTAGGAGATAAACTAACACCGGCTTGAGCTACAAAGTCAGCATCTTTACAGCGCAAGCTTAAGTAACTGTTTTTTTCACCATCGCTTAATGACCTGATGTTCCGTGCTATAATTTTTACTTTTTGTGCCCCCCTTGCTGGTATGATTACACGGCGAGGTGATGTGCGTAGTATTTTAGCTGCGCTATTTTTAGGTGTGGTTCCTTTTTTGGGAATCGCTAAATTTCCATCTTCACTGATATCGTAATCTATAAATGAAATAGTACAGCTAGCTCTAGAATCACCCTGATTAAATAGTTTATGGTTAAAACTAGATTTCTTTTCAGTTAATAAAATTTTAAATTCAGAAAAGTGAATCTCCGGTGTCGCAAATATTAACGGTGTCCATATAAAAGAAAAAAATAAGATTATGGATTTATAGGTGAAAACGAGGGACTTCATCAGCTTTGTTGCTCCAACTGTTTATGCATAAAATAGTACTGTAATTATTTATGCACAAATTGCGCCAAAGTATTTGGTTTATGGTTTTTAGTTAACAATTTTAATTTTAAATCAAAATATTCAATAGTTTGTAATTGTTTCTATTTGAATATCATAAGGTAGGCTTTTCAATTGAGAGTCGAAAAATTGGCGTGTTTTATTGTCTAAATAGTGATATAAAAAGGTGATATAAACTAGTATATCACCTTATCAAATCAGAGAAGCAAGATATTAGGTGTTAAAATGCCACCATGATACTCACTAACACTTCTAATATTTGTTTCCTTAATTTTATTTATTTGTATTAAAACTTATTAATAGGTTGCTGTAATATCAAATGTTTGTGAGTAAGGAGTATTTGGTGCTAAGTCTGCGGCACCTACAGTGATAGTACCCCCAACAGATATGTACGCATCAGCTGCTGCAGTTGCTTGTAATGTTGAGCTCTGAGGGGTGTTTGCAAAAACTGTAACACCTGAACCGATATTAACACCTCCCGCTATCACAGTACCAGTAGGTGCGAAGTCAAAGTCACCGTTACTTGCTGAAGCAACCGTTATATTGAAAGCTTGACCTTGAGCACCTGTAATGGTGTAAATTCCCATTAAGTTATTCACACCAGTCGCTACAGTTAAACAACCGGCACCAGATAACTCATCTTGATTATCAGTAAGCATAGAAGCAGCCGCTGCTGCAGTGGTGCCTGTAGTTGTAATCGACATTGTGCAAGAAGTGCCAGTTAAACCTATTAGGTTTTGCCCAAAAGTAAGTGCTTGTGTTTGAACAATATCTAAATCTGCTAGCGTTACAAAGCCGACATTAAAAGAAGCTGTTTTTGCTTGAGCTGACATTGCCGCTACGGTTAAAAGAGAGCCAGCAATAACTTTAGTGATTACATTTTTTTTCATGGTGAGTACCTTTTCTAGTTTAATTACCGTTAATTCATATTGCTTAACAAGTATTGTAATTAAGGTATCGGATGGTAATTAAAAAGCTTTAGTTTTTTTTTACTTTTTTTTACTTTTTTCATTAACTTTTCTTTTTACAGGTTTTTTGTGGGTTTAAGTTTATTAATATAACTGTAGATGGCTTTGGTTTTTAATCATAATATGATGTAGTAAGTTATATACTGATTTAAAAGTTTTGCTTTGAATTAGCTTGATAAATGATATGGGGATAAGTTTTAGAAGATTTTTTTGAGGTGTAAATTAAATGAATGGCAGTGATTGAAAGTTTGAATCAATTACTGCCATTCATTTAATTTCAAAGTTAATATGTTGCAGTTATGTCAAATGTTTGTGAGTAAGGAGTGTTGGGTGATAAATCTGTAGCTCCGACACTAATTGTTCCTGCTACAGTTAAATAAGCATCATTAGAGCCACCTGCACGTAAAGTCGCACTTTGAGGCGTATTCGCAAAAACTGTTACACCAGTATTTGTAGATGCATCACCTGTAAATACAAGGCCTGTTGGTGCAAAGTCAAAGTCAGCATTACTTGCTGAAGCGATAGTCACATTAAATGCTTGACCTGAAGCGCCTGTAATGGAATAAACTCCCATTAAATTATTCACACCTGCTGCGACTGTAAGGCAACCAGCACCGGAAAGAGAATCGTCATGATCTTGAATAACAAGAGCAGCAGTTCCGTTTGCAGTAGTTCCAGAATTTGCAACTGTCATAGTGCAAGTCGTTCCTGTAAGACCTATTAGGTTTTGCCCAAAAGTAAGCGCCTGAGTTTGAACAATATCTAAATCGGCAAGTGTTACAAAACCGACATTAAATGAAGCTGTTTTAGCTTGAGCTGACATTGCGGCAACAGTTAAAAGAGAGCCTACAAGTACTTTAGTGATTAGATTTTTTTTCATGATATGTATCCTTTAAAATTAACCGCAAAGACTTTACTGCTTACTTAGTTATAAAATCTTGAGTGTCATTATTTGAATATGCTTCTGTTAAAAGTATTCAAAGTATCTTAAGTTTGTTAATTAAATCTATCGGAAGTAATTTCAAAAACTTTAGTGAAAAAACGATTTTTTTTAATTTTCAATCTGAGTGGTTGATTTTAGAGTTTATTTGAGTTTTTTTTTACTTGGTTTGGAAGTTTTTTTGCTGAATTGACTTTGTTAATATAAGTGACAATAAATAACATGTCACATATACATTAATATTAGTAAGTTGCTGTAATTTCAAAAACTTGATTATAAGGTGTATTTGCTGTGAGTTCAGAGTTTATTGTTATTGTGCCACCCACAACTAGCATTGCAGTTCCTGCAGCATCAAAACTCGTTGTTTGGGGGATATTTGATAAAACTGTAGTGCCTGCTGCAACGCCGGTTGTTATATCTGATACTTTACCTAAAGGTGTAAATGTAAAGTAACTATTAGAAGCTGATGAAATAGTAATATTATAACTTTGGTTAATTATTCCTGAAATAGCATAAACACCTGAAAAGTTATTTGTTGTACTGGTTACTGACGGAATACAACCATCTCCTGAGAGTTGATCGCTAATAGAGTTAGGCGCTGTATTTGCTGGAACTCCTGGAGATGCATAGTCTGTAACGGTTAAAGTACAAATCGTGCCTGTTTTTCCTAAGACTGAATTACCAAAGGAGATATTGGAAGTTTCATTTATATTAATGTCAGGGAGCATAGTTAACCCAGCTGTAAAGGTTTTAACTACTGCAAAGCTTGATTTAATTGGAAGTAGTATAAATAAAAAGCTAATAAAAACAATTTTAAGGTTAATATTCATGTCTATGGGTACCGAGTTAGCTGAAGATTAGTAAGTTGCTGTAATATCAAAAGTTTGCGAGTATGGCGTATTAGGTGTTAAGTCAGTACCACCAATAACAATATTTCCCATAACAATCACTATGCTATCACCTGAAGCATCAAGTGTAGACGAAGTTGGTGTATTTGAAAATACAATAGTCCCTGATGAGGGAGCTGTTGCGGCGCCAAATATTTGACCATTTGGTGTAAAAGTGAAATTCGCATTAGTCGTGGGTGCTAAAGTGAGTGTTATAGCTTGATTTACCTCACCTGAAATTGCATAAACACCAGACAAATTATTATTTAAAGCATTGTTAGTGGTCAAACACCCATCACCAGATACCCCATCAGTATGCGCAGCTGTAGTTGCAACTGCAGTATTTACAGCACCAGAAAACACTTTAGAAATTGTGCATGTTTTACCTGCTATACCGGTGATCGTTTGTCCAAAAGTTAGCGCGTTACTCTGAGTAATACTTAAATCTTGAATTGTGACAAAACCAATATTAAAATTGGTTGTTTTTGCCATTAGAGGCGGACTTTGAATAAATAATACTGAACTTGCTAATATACAAATAGCTTTAGTGTTTTTTTTAATTATATCGAATGAGTTTTTCATAATAGTCCTACATATTAATTGGTTATAATAAGGTCCGTTCCGTCGACTTGAGGGAAGGTACTTTTAACTACAAAATTAGGGATTGATATTGACTGAGCTGCAATAATGTTTGAGTTGTTTGTTTGAATAAACCGAGAGTTAATATTAACTCCTGATTGAGTATAATTAATGATCCCTGAAACAATGAATGGAGTGGTCACAATTTTTGGCTCTAGGCGATCGAAAATTAAGTTACCAGCATCTGTTACCGTTAAGTGCGATGCTAAATTTAATTCGACTACTTTAAAACCTCTACTTTTGAGAGATATGATCAAAGCTTCAGCTAGTTTATTGCCAAGTGCAGAACTACTTTTTAAGTTGTCATCTAAGTCTACATAAGAAGCAACAGAAATTGATGGAATATTATAATTATGTACTTGTTCTGCTAAGTCAAAAGCAATTCTATCTGCATATTTTTTGATTGCTCTTGAATTTACTTTTATCTCTGTCGTATTTATTTCATTTGATTTAGGTTTGAAACCATATCCATATTTACTGAATCTACTAGCGTAGTGATCATCATGAAATGGCATTGAAGTACAGCCTTGTATTAAAGCAGTAGAAATTAAAATTGCTTTCAATGTTTTCATTTAGTCTATCCTAAATTTGATTTATACAATGCTTATGCATTAGTTGTGCCTATAATTTAAATATATATTTTTATGTGGATTGTTTTTTGCATATAGATTGGATATAAACAGTAATGAGTTTTAACTAATTCGAAATAAGTTATTTCTTTATCTTCAATTGTATTAAGTATTTAATTAATGGTTATAAAATATGAAACCAAATTTAACAGTTATTTCATTTGGGCGAGTTGGAACGATGGCAATAAATCGATTTTTGAATGTGCACCCTCAAATCGTAGCACCTTCTTATCAATGCTTGCCTTTAGTTATAAATTCTAAAGATCGAAATTTAGATCACTTTGGAAAAGTAAAAGATAAGAAAGTAAAAATAAAAGCTATGGTTGTGCACCATGGGGATTATTTAGATACTAATCATCAAGATGAGCTGAATTTTATTAGAAGTTTAAAAACTAAGAAAATAATTCATCTAGTAAGAAACCCATTTGATCAGGCCTTAAGTTGGCTAAATAACGCAAAGTCACGGGGTTTAATAGGGGCTTCAGGCTGGAAGCCTATAGAATCATTTGATAAATTTTTACAAGACCATCCTTATCAAGCTATCACGTTAAAACAAGGGTTGCAGGCACAAGGTTTTTATAATAAAGGAGCTAAAAGCTCAAAAGTAAAGTTATTAGATTTTAACGATTTACTTGAAGTTAACATTCATAAAACAATGGCTGATATTTATCAATTTTTAAAAATTAATAGTACTTTTAAGTCAGATATTTTTACACAGCAACAAAACTCATTAACCGAGAATATTATGGCCCAAGGTATTGAATTTGAATTAAATGGAGAGAAAATTCAAATAGCGATGAAGCCTTCAAGTATATCATATTTAGAAATAGAGGATTTTAAGCCTTGGATCACATTACATGATACAAATGATCTTTTTGAAAAATGTCCCTCTTTAGTTCCATGTAAAGGTGATATAGAGCTGTTTATTAAGGATATGGCTGAATTTCAAAAGTTAAAATATAGTACTCGTGAAATGTTTTTAAGTAATACGGGAAATATAATATCTGAAGCATTAGAAGAGTGGGCTCGTCGCGCTGAATTGGTTGGGCTGCAAGTCAAAAAAACTAAAATGAGTTGCTTGAGTGATAAAGATAGAGATGATGTTTTTAACTTTATAAAAGATGATTTAGAAATATTCACAGATTATCACCCTGAATATAAATCGAAATGGGATTTATAGGTAAACAAATGGTTATTTGGATCACAGGTTTACCTGGAGCTGGCAAAACTACAATTGCAAAATTGTTATTTGAAGCGCTGAGAAATAAAAACGTACAGACAGTACTACTTGATGGTGATTCACTGAGACAAGCTTTAGGCGATTATAACTATGATACTCATTCTCGAAATCAACTTGCTTTAACGTATGCTCGATTAGCTAATATGTTTTCACAGCAAAAGACTATCGCGATCTGTGCCACAGTTTCTATGTTTGACTCGGTCAGAGATTGGAATAGAGAGAATATTGAAAGCTATTTCGAAGTTTATGTGAAAGTAAGCCCTGATATTCTAAAGCTAAGAAATCAAAAAGAATTACATTCTAAAGCTGTATTGGGGCAAGAAATAAATGTGCATGGTTTTGATCTGGCAATTGAAGAGCCCAAAAATTCACACCTGATAATAAATAACGATGGCAATATTTTGCCACAAGAGCATGTTTTAACCATTTTACGGGAACTTACATTATGAAAAAATTAGGCGATTTTACTGGTTTAGCACAGAATTACTCAAAATTTAGGCCTGCCTATTCACCTATGGTACTTGATTCATTATTGGGTTTATTAAATAAACCCAATAATGATATTGATTTTGTTGATGTAGGGGCTGGAACTGGTATTTGGAGTCGAATGGTTGCAATGCGAGATGTACATTCAACTACAGCCGTTGAACCTAATGAAGATATGCGAAAGTTTGGCATTAAAGATTCTGAAAAAACACATATTAAATGGGTAAATGGCAATGGTGAGGTTACTGGTTTAGAAAGTAACTCTGCAGACATGTTAACGATGGCTTCATCTTTTCACTGGGTTGATTTTGAAAAAGGTATAAAAGAATTTTCCCGAGTGTTACGTAATAAAGGGATTTTTTGTGCTTTATGGAATCCTAGATTATTAGAAGAAAACCCGTTATTGGTTGAAATTGAAGATAAACTATATGAAATAGCACCTCATATAAAACGTGTTTCTTCGGGGAGAGCTTCATTTACTGAAACACTCACAAATAACTTAAAAGCGTGTGAGCAATTCTCTGACGTAATTTATATTGAAGGGCGCCATGTCGTGCACCAAACCCCCGAAGAATATATTGGTGTTTGGTGGTCTGTGAATGACATTCGTGTTCAAGCAGGGGAAGAGTGTTTTAAAGCATTTATGCAATATGTAGAATCTAAAGTAAAAGACTTGGAATATATCGAAACTACATATCAAACTAGGGCTTGGGTTGCCAGAGTAAATAAATAGTATGGAAATACATTCAAAAGCGGATACTTTAAAAAAACTTGAAGGTGTGTTGTGTGCTGCAACAGTGTTACCTCAAGTCTCTTTTACTGTAAATCAATGGACAATTTCACAAAATAACATTTTAAATCTATTTTTTACTGAAAATACATGGTCAGAACAAAGTTTAGTAGTAAGAAGTAGTGGCATGGCTGAAGACTCAAATAGTGAGTCTTTAGCAGGGCATTTTGAATCTATTTTGAATGTTAAAGGTAGAATTGAATTAATAAAGGCGATTGATAAAGTCATTAATTCATTTGGTGGTGATAATCCAGATGATCAGATTTTTATTCAACCTATGCTCGAAGATGTTGCATTAAGTGGTGTAGTATTTACCAAAGAGCCTTCATCACAATCACCTTATTATGTTATTAATTATTCTAAATGTGGCAGTACAGAATCAGTAACATCTGGTAGTTCAAATGATGAACTTATATATGTTGCAAAATGTGCTTTTGATTTTCCTGATCAAGTTACGATTAAAACTCAGAATAACAACATTCTTAATTCTACCCCTAAATGGGTTATAAAGTTATTGGCGTTATGCTCTGAGCTTGAAAATAAATTGAGCCATAATTCGTTAGATATTGAGTTTGCTTTTAATAAAAAGGGAGCGATTTATTTATTTCAAGTTCGTCCTCTTATTATTAGAATGCATTCAAAAAAGAGTGAAAGTAAAAAGCAACATCAAGAGTTACTTATTAGGCTTAAAAATACAATTGATCGCATTATAAAACCACACCCATATTTGAATGGCTCTAGCTCAGTGCTAGGTGTTATGCCTGATTGGAATCCGGCAGAAATTATAGGTGTTAGACCTCAACCTTTAGCTTTATCTTTATACAAAGAGCTTGTTACAGATTCAACATGGGCATACCAAAGAAATAATTACGGATATAAACAACTCAGATCTTTTCCATTATTAGTTAATTTAATTGGCCTACCTTATATTGATGTAAGAGTTAGTTTTAATTCATTTATACCTGCTGATATCCCCGAAAAATTAGCTGAAAAGTTGGTTAACTATTATATTGAACAGCTAGTTAATAGTCCTGAAAAACACGATAAAATTGAATTCGATATTATATTCTCATGTTATACATTAGATATTGAAAAACGATTAGAAAAATTAAAAAAGATAGGGTTTACAGATAATGAAATTGAATCATTATTAAATTCATTGCGGAAGTTAACAAATAATATTATTAATCCAAGTGGATTATGGACCAAAGATATTACGCGAATTGAATCTTTACCAGCCAAACGACAAAAAATCATTGAGAGTGGTTTAACTAAAGTTGAAAAAATATATTGGCTACTAGAAGATTGTAAAAGATACGGAACTTTACCTTTTGCGGGTTTAGCTAGAGCTGGCTTTATCGCTGTTCAGTTTTTGAAATCTTTAGTTTCGGATTGTATTTTGTCTAATGATGATTATGAGTTGTTTATGCAATCGCTAGAAACAGTAAGTTCAAACATGTCTAAAGATAGGGTTAAACTCTCTTTTAATGCATTTTTAGCTAAGTATGGCCATTTAAGACCTGGTACCTACGATATTTTATCGCCTCGTTATGATCAAGAACCTGTTAAATACTTTGACGTGGATAGTGTAAGGCCTTTCTATCAAGAGAATGATGATTTTTTATTAAGTTTAAAACAACTTGAAAAGCTAAAATCTACTTTAGATGATCATGGCATTGAACATGATGTTATTTCATTATTTAGATTTATTAAAGGCGCGATAGAAGGCAGAGAATATGCAAAGTTTGTTTTTTCGCAAAGTCTAAGTGATGCAATTTTATTGATAGAGCAATTAGGTGAAGATCTTGGATTTAATAAAAATGATATGTCTTATTTAGATGTATCAGTATTGTATAAAGCCTATTCAAGTGCGGATGATATTGTTGATTTAATAAAAAATGGTATCGAGTCTGGAAAAAAACAATATAAAGATACTCAGAGCCTTATTTTACCACCATTAATTGTTGATAGTAATGATGTTTTTTATTTTGAAATGCCACAAGGAGAACCTAACTTTATTACGATGAAAAGTATTGTGGCTCATACGATTAAAGATTTAGATGAAACCCGAGATATAAAAAATAAAATTGTTTTTATTCCATCAGCAGATCCAGGCTTTGATTGGCTCTTTTCTTGTGGTATCTCAGGTTTAATCACACAGTTTGGCGGAGCTAATAGTCATATGGCGATTAGAGCTGGTGAATTAGGTATTCCTGCGGTTATAGGTGCCGGTGAAGTTTTTTACAATAAATGGTTAAAAGCAAATTTATTAGAGTTAGATGCAGGGAATAAAAAGGTTGTTATTTTAAAATAGGATATTATGAAATATATAGCTATCAGTCAACGTGTAGATATCAATCCTGATTATGGCGAAAGGAGGGATGCACTTGATCAAAATTGGATAAAGTTAATACAATACTGTGGCTTTATACCATTAGTAATTCCCAATTCACTAGAAACGGTTAAAAGTTACGTTAAAGACCTACCTATATATGGAGTGCTTTTAACTGGTGGTAATAGCCCTGTATCACATGGTGGCGATGCGATAGAAAGAGATGAAGTTGAAGCGTTTTTAGTTAAATGGTCTCTTAATAAAAAACGACCTTTGCTAGGTGTTTGTAGAGGAATGCAAAGCATACAGTTAGCTTTTGATAATAAACTAGAACCAGTTGATGGTCATATAAGCGAATACTTAACAATATTTATTGAAAGCAGTATTTACCCCAAAGAATTCGAGACAAATTCTTACCACAACTTAGGCAGTAAACACTGTAAATCCCCCCTATTATCTTGGGCGAAAACTGATGATGGTGTAGTAAAAGCGGTTAAACATGAAGAAGCAGAAATATATGGCATTATGTGGCATCCAGAGCGACATTTCCCATTTGATCCAAAAGACATTCTATTATTCAAAAAAATATTTAACAATTAAGGTTTATTCATGAAAGTTATCATTTTAGCTGCTGGTGAAGGAAAAAGGCTAAGGCCATTAACAAAAAACACACCTAAATCACTAGTAAAGGTTTGGGGTGAATCCCTACTCGAGCGTCAGTTAAATCAGTTAAAGCAATTTAATATTGATGATGTGACTGTGGTTACTGGTTATTGCAAAGAAAAAATAGAAGAATTAGGTGTTAATTGTGTTTTTAATAAAGAATATGATTCTACTAATATGGTCTATAGTTTGGCTTGTTGTTTACCTGAAATTTTAGAAACGGATAAAGAGAACACTATAATATTATATGGAGATATAGCATATTCTAATGCCCATCTAACAAGTCTAATAAATAGTGAATCATACTCAGCTATGACTATACTGGGTAATTCTGATTGGTATGAGTTATGGTCATCAAGATTGGATGACCCGTTATCAGATGCTGAAACTTTTATATTTGATGATAATATGAAATTAACTGAAATCGGGGCGCGACCGGATTCAATTGAGCAAGTACAAGCTCAGTATATGGGAATGATTAAAGTCGATAGCGCTTTATTAAGTGGGTTATTAGCAAGTTATTTAGAATCTGCAACAACTTATAAAATCCGAAATATGTACTTAACAGATCTTATTCAACAAGTAGTGGATAAAAAAGAGGTCAATGTTAAGTTAGTTTCAGGTAGCTGGATTGAAATAGATACGATTGAAGATTATGAGTTATATTCCAGTAAGGCTCCACTAGATTTTGGACTTAATTAAAAGTCATAGTATATTTTTATTTAAGATGATTTAGCGGGATTATGTCCCGCTATAAACCTGAAGCTAGACTAAATATTTAGTTAGATCTTCAGAACCTCCAATATGTTTACCTGCAATAAATATTTGTGGCACGGTATCATTACCTGTAATTGCTTTTAAGCTTGTAAATGAAGCATCTTTACCTAATTCAATTTCTTCAAAGCTAACGCCTTTTTCTGTTAATAATTTTTTTGCTGTTTGACAGAACCGACAGCCGGGCTTTGTGAACACAGATACAGCTTCTACAGGTTTCTGATTTGGATTGATATAATTTAGCATCGTATCGGCATCAGATACTTCAAACGGGTCGCCAGGTACATCAGCTTCAATAAACATTTTATCAATCACGCCATCTTTAACTAACATTGAATAACGCCAGCTTCGCTTGCCAAAGCCTATTTCTGATTTATCAACTAACATGCCCATACCTTCACTGAAC